>ENA-OQJR01000007-OQJR01000007.1-human-gut-metagenome-genome-assembly--contig:-NODE-7-length-50086-cov-3.142497_pt1 | contig 50086 bp, 46 predicted proteins | sample MGYA00242614_ERZ504781 | MGnify/ENA primary metagenome ERZ504781 (study PRJEB26092, sample SAMD00036365) | human gut metagenome | host: Homo sapiens | study: EMG produced TPA metagenomics assembly of the...
AGTCCCATCTTCCGCATTGAACAATAAGACAGGGACCAAGCAAAGCGTTTGGTCCCTGTCTTGTTGTTCAAAGCCGAAGCGAGCCTTGAACCCATGGTTCAAGGTCTCGCCTCCGGCTCGGTCGGCTCGTGGCATGAGGTCCCCCGGACCTCACTCGCCCCATCTTGCGCAAGACTACGGTCGTGGTAGAGCAGGCCCCATGGGTCCAAGGTCTCCGCTCCGCTTCGGTCGTTGCAGAACAGACGTCCCCCGGGCGTCTTGCGGTCTCCGCTCCGCTTCGGTCGGCGCAGAGCAGACATCCCCCGGATGTCTTGCGCCCCATCTTCCGCAAGGCTTCGGTTGTTGCTGGGCAGGCTCTCTATAATGATAAGACAGGAAAGGTAGGATTTTTATGATTAGATTTAATAACGATTACAACCGCGGTGCATTTGATTGTGTTTTGAAGGCACTGGCGGATACAAATACAACCAGCTATCCGGGATATGGTGAGGATGAGTGGTGCGATAAGGCTGAGCAGATTATTAAGGGGCTTATTGGCAGAGATGATTCCATGATTAAATTTATTCCGGGTGCGACACAGGCAAATTATGTTGTGGTTGCGGCGGCGCTTTCACCGGTGCAGAGCGTGATTGCAGCGGATACGGGACATATCAATTGCCACGAGGCAGCTTCTATTGAGAATACAGGTCATAAGATTCTTGCGCTTCCTAACACGGATGGTAAAATCAGTGCTGCGCAGATTGAGGCGTGTGCCGCAGAGTATTATGACAATGCAAAGCCTGAGTATCTGACAGAGCCAAAGATGGTTTATATTTCATTTCCGACTGAGCAGGGTACTCTTTACACGAAAAGAGAGCTTTGCGATATCAGTGCTGTCTGCAAGAAATACGGCATGTACCTGTTTGTTGATGGTGCGAGAATGGGATATGGACTGGGCTCAGATAAAAATGACCTTACACTTTGTGATTTTGCCATGCTTTCGGATGTTTTTTATATCGGTGGCACAAAGTGTGGTGCGCTCTTTGGCGAAGCGCTGGTTATAAATGCTGAGGATATCAAGTATCGTTTTAAGGCTTATATGAAGCAAAACGGTGCAGTGCTTGCAAAGGGCTGGCTGATGGGCTTGCAGTTTGCCATTATGCTTGAGAATGGCGGTTATTTTGAAAAGACAAAGCGTGCTGATGAGCTTGCCATGCAGATTAAAGGTGCTTTTGAACAGAAAAAGATACCGTTTTGGGTTGAGAGCTTTACAAATCAGCAGTTTGTGATTTTATCGGATGAGCAGAAGAAGACACTTGCCGAGAAGTACTATTTTGAAGAGATGGGAAGAGAGAAGGATGGCACTGTAGTACGATTCTGCACCAGCTGGGCCACAAAACAGGAGGAGGTTGATGCACTGGTTTTAGATATATCAAAGCTGGTGTAGTAACAGATTTATAGTTTTTCGTACATTTCGTATAGTTTTTTAAATTTATGCTTGCATTATTCTAAACTTTTTGGTAGAATAATGCTTGTTCGCAGGAGTGGCGGAATTGGCAGACGCGCAGGCTTCAGGTGCCTGTGGTAGCAATATCGTGTGGGTTCAAGTCCCATCTCCTGCATTAACAGGGAAGTCGGTGAACGGCTTCCTATTTTATTTTGTGCAGATAATTTTGAAAGCCTATTGGCTATTAATGGTCTGTAACCGTTGCCTGCCACACTGAGGGGTACAGCTGTCACAGGAATTTGATTATTATATTGGAGATGGGATTGCAGCGTGAAGAGATTGAATCTATCTTATATTAATGTAATATGTGTGTTTGTTTTGTCCTTTGCTGTTATGGAGTATGTAAATCTTTTGATTGGCAGAGTGGGCGGATTTCCTGTGCTTGCAGGGGTGCTTGTGTCATATTCCGCTATGAGATATGGCAGCTTTGCAAGGAAAAATATGGCATGCTACATGGGCATCTATATACTGACATGGTTTATCGGCACGGTAGTGCTCTTTATCTCAAAATACTCAGGCTGGGGCAATATCAAAAAGCTTGGTCCGGCGCAGTATTTTAAGGCACTGTACGGCTCAACCCTGTCAGAGATATGGGGATATTTTTTTGCAATTGTGCTCATGCTGACAGTGATTGTTTCACTTTTTCCGCTTATCGTAATAAAAAACAGGAAAATATATGCACGGTATGTGTTGGGAAATACGCTTTTTTGGACGATAATACTCATACCGCTTAGGTTTATAGATAAGAAATTTGTCAATCACAAGGTGATGTGGCAGGCCGGCTGTATGATGGCCTTTGCTGTGCTTTTGCTTGTGCTGGAGCTTTTCGTTGTATACAGATTGGTGAAATACAGGTATTGCGATGAGCATGCAGACAGGAAAGTGCGCATTCACAGACGCAGAGTTCGAAGGAAAACATTAAAAGCTGTAATAGTCATTGTGCCGGTCGTTGTCATTGCAATTATTGTTGTTTACACATATTTCATGTCGCCTTCAAACGAGCCGGCTGAGTATGAAAAGGTCGCAAGCTGTATCACAAATGATGACAGGCTTGGGCCTATGGTTTATGACAGTCAGGTGTATATTCCGATAACCATAGAGCTTGACTATGCAGGGACCGGCAGTCCGCTTGGCTATATTGTATACAAGGATCAGGACTATGGCAGCAGGTACTATGAGCTTGCAGCTTCAAACCTCTTATATATGAATAAGAACGGTGACGATACATATTTACAGATGTCGGGCAACGCATCAAATTCATACAAGAAGCTGTCTGTAGTTGAAAAAAGCAATTCATGGAAGGACTGCAGAGTTTTTCTCATGTGGGATGAGGAGTGGCAGTCAGAGTCGCGCTACAGCAAGGATGTCACAGGCTATACGGAGTGCGATGAGGATTTCATAAAAAGTCTTGAGGATACTTTTGGTGCAGTGAAAATAAATCCGGCAGACTTCAAGGGCTATGATGCCTATTTTACAATAGAGGGCTACAAATCCATGAAGGATGCCATAGAGAGTGACAGTCATGTGGGCACCTGGGTGGGCTGCATACTGGCAAAAGACGATAAATTTTACTATGGCAGCTACGACAATGAAATCACAGGCGGACAGCTTCAGATGCTGCGCCATGTGCTCGGCGGTAATTGATATAGCATTTAATTTTTGCCGAAAGAAAATTAAAGTAAAAAGAAATAAAAAAAGGATTTTTAAAAATCACGTCGAATAATAACTAGTGTAGAGCATAATTAGTGTAGAGCACTATTAGTGGAATGTAACGCTATTTGTTACATTTGTGTGTGAATAGCAGCAGAACATAACGACTGTGACAGCGAGGAGGCAGATAAATGACTATTCGCGAGCAGATAGAAAAACGTGAGCAGGAAATACTTAGTCCGTTCGCATGCCTGAGCATCAACTCAAGAGGCAGGGACTATGATGAGCCGCAGTGCGATATCAGGCCTGTTTTTCAGCGGGACAGGGACCGGATACTGCATAGCAAGGCATTCAGGCGTCTGAAAAATAAGACACAGGTGTTTCTTACGCCAAAGGGCGACCATTACCGCACACGTATGTCGCATACGCTTGAGGTGTCGCAGAATGCCAGGACAATAGCCAAGGCACTGAGACTGAATGAGGATCTGGTGGAGGCTATAGCACTGGGACACGACCTGGGGCATACACCGTTTGGACATGCGGGTGAGCGCATCCTCAATGAGATTTACGAGGGTGGCTTTAAGCATAATGAGCAGAGTGTGCGCATAGTGGAGAAGCTTGAAAAGGACGGAGCAGGACTCAATCTGACATGGGAGGTCAGAGATGGTATGCTAAATCACCAGACCTCGCTCATGCCACACACCTTAGAGGGCAAAATAGTCAGGCTTTCAGACAAGATAGCCTACATAAATTCAGACTTTGATGATGCAATCCGCGCACAGCTTCTGTGCGAGGATGATATACCGCTTGAGATAAGAAACACGCTTGGACACAGCACCAAGGCCAGGCTCAATCATATGGTGCACAATATCATCACAAACAGCATGGGAAAGGACGATATATGCATGTCAAAAGAGTCTGCGCAGGCAATGCAGGATTTGCGTAAATTCATGTTCGCAAACCTCTATAACAATCCCGTCGCAAAAAGCGAGGAGAAAAAGGCCAAGGCGATGCTCAAGCAGCTTTATTTCTATTATATGGAGCATATAGAGGAGCTGCCGCAGAAATACCTCGCCATGCTAGGGCAGGGTGATGACAAGGGGCGCATCATATGCGACTATATATCAGGCATGACAGACCAGTATGCCACCACGAAGTTCCACGAGTATTTCGTACCGGTAGCATGGGAAATCGATGGTTACTGAGATTATTTATAATTCTGTAAAAACCGCCCGGTGAGCGCGTCTGCAGTGCGGCACTTAGCTCTTGCAGAGGCGACTAGCGAAGCTGCTTAGAGACTGTAGAATTATGCACATGAAGCACAGAAATGCACCGGCATGGAAGCCGGGGCAAGGAGATATCGAGCCATGGATGGCGAGTATCGACGGTTTCGTCAAGCATAGAAAAACTGCAGGCATAATTCGTACAGACTCTTAGCAGCGTAGCGTTAGCCGGTTGTAAGAGCTAAGTGCCGCACTGCAGACGCGCTCACTGGGCGACAACAAAGAAGAACAGTAAGGGGATGATAAAATGCCGTACTACTCTGACGAGCTTATAGAGGAGGTACGTTCGCGAAATGACATAGTCGATGTTATAGGAAGCTACGTGCATCTTCAGAAAAAGGGAAGTACCTATTTTGGATTATGCCCATTCCATAACGAAAAGACAGGATCCTTTTCCGTCTCACCGAATAAGCAGATGTACTATTGCTTCGGCTGTGGAGCCGGAGGCAATGTATTTACATTTCTCATGCAGTATGAGAACTTCACCTTCCCAGAGGCCATGCAGGAGCTTGCAGACCGTGTGGGAATTGAGCTTCCCAAGCAGGAGATGACATCAGCACAAAGGAGAGAAGCAGACAGGCGCACACAGCTGCTTGAGATAAATAAAGAGGCTGCAAAGTATTTTTATATGCTGCTTCGTGGACCAAGAGGACAAAGGGCGCATGAGTATTTCAAAAAGAGAGAGCTGTCAGATGAGACAATGCAGAAGTTCGGTCTTGGTTACTCGGACCAGTACAGTGATGATCTGTACAAGTATCTGCGCAGCAAGGGTTATGATGATGAGATACTTAAGGAGACAGGTCTTGTGACGATAGATGAGGTCAGAGGCGGGCACGATAAGTTCTGGAATCGTGCGATGTTTCCGATTATGGATGTGCACAACCGTGTCATAGGCTTTGGAGGCCGAGTGATGGGTGACGGAGAGCCAAAGTATTTAAACTCTCCGGAGACAAAGATATTTGATAAGAGCCGTAATCTTTACGGACTTAATATAGCAAGGAGCACGAGGAAAAACCAGCTCCTTTTGTGTGAGGGCTACATGGATGTCATAGCACTGCATCAGGCGGGCTTTGACAATGCGGTGGCGTCGCTTGGCACGGCGCTCACGAGCGGACATGCCTCACTATTAAAGAGATACACCAATGAGGTGTATCTGACATATGACAGTGATGGCGCCGGGGTAAAGGCAGCGCTGCGTGCGATTCCGATACTCAAGGAGGTAGGCATCACAACAAAGGTCATTAACATGCGGCCGTACAAGGACCCGGATGAGTTTATCAAGGCGCTTGGCGCACAGGAGTATGAGGAGCGTATCAAAAAGGCTGAAAACAGCTTTATGTTTCAGATACGGATCATGCAGGCAGGCTATGATATGGACGATCCCGAGTCAAAAACCGCATTTTATAATGAAATCGCAAAGAAGCTGCTTGGGTTTACCGAGGAGCTTGAGCGGACAAACTATACGCAGGCAGTGTCCAGAGAGTACAGCATACCATACGACGACTTAAGAAAGCTCGTAAACAGTATGGCAATGAAGGGCGGTATCGTAAAGCCTCAGACAAAGCTTAAAAGTGGAATCAATGAGAAAAATAAAAAGGAGGATGGCATGAAGCAGTCGCAGAAGCTTCTCCTCACATGGCTCATAGAGGATAATTCACTTTTTGACAGGATAAAGGGGCGTATCAGTGCAGATGACTTTACCGAAGAGCTGTACCACAAGGTGGCTAAGGAGGTTTTTTCACAGTACGAGACCACGCATACAGTAAATCCGGCCAGGATAGTAAGCATGTTTACCGATGAGGACGAACAGCGCGAGGTGGCAGGGCTTTTCAATGCCACAATCCATCAGGTGGAGGGCAAAAATGACAAGGCAACCGCACTCAGGGAAACCGTTGTCCGTATCAAGCAAAACAGCATAGACTACCGCTCAAAGCATCTGGCACCTACAGATACGGAGGGCATGATGAGGATTATTGAGGATAAGCGTGCACTCGAAGAATTGCAAAAAATACCAGAATAAAGAGGAAAATAAAATGGCAAAGAAAAAGGAACAAAAAGACATGGCACAGGAGCAGGAGCAGAGACTGAATTTCCAGCAGAAGCTTATTGAGATTCTTGAGCTTGGAAAAAAGAAAAGAATATGCTCGAATATCAGGAAAATTGCAGATTTTTTCAAGGACTTAAATCTGGATCCGGAGAAGTTTGAGATGGTAATTGATTATCTCGAGCAAAACGGCATAGACGTGCTTAAAATCAGCAATGATGATGACGTGGATGATGATATCATACTCGATGATGAGGACGAGGTAGAGGTTGAAAAGATTGATCTCTCAGTACCGGAGGGAGTCAGCGTCGAGGATCCTGTCCGTATGTATCTTAAGGAAATAGGTAAGGTACCTCTTCTCTCAGCAGATGAGGAGATTGAGCTCGCTCAGAATATGGAGGACGGAGCGGTAGCAACCGAGAAGATTAATGTACTAAAGGGCCGCATTGATGGTGCATCGGAAGAGGAAAAGGCTGAGATAAAGGAAGAAATAAAGACACTGCAGAGGGATGTGGACAGGGAGCAGATGCCAAAAAGCGTCTTGCAGAAGCAAACCTGCGTCTTGTTGTCAGCATCGCAAAGAGATATGTGGGAAGAGGAATGCTTTTCCTTGACCTGATTCAGGAGGGAAACTTAGGTCTTATCAAGGCAGTTGAGAAGTTCGACTACAAGAAGGGCTACAAATTCTCTACATATGCCACATGGTGGATTCGCCAGGCTATCACAAGAGCCATAGCTGATCAGGCCAGAACAATCCGTATTCCTGTGCATATGGTTGAGACAATCAACAAGCTCATCCGTGTGTCAAGACAGCTCCTTCAGGAGCTTGGCAGAGAGCCTTCACCGGAGGAAATTGCCAAGGAGATGAACATGCCGGTAGAGCGTGTGCGTGAGATACTCAAGATATCGCAGGAGCCTGTTTCACTTGAGACTCCAATCGGTGAGGAGGAGGATTCACATCTTGGTGATTTCATCAAGGATGATAATGTACCGGTTCCTGCTGATGCGGCAGCATTCACACTTCTTAAGGAGCAGCTTGAGGAGGTGCTTGGAACTCTTACAGAGAGAGAGCAGAAGGTACTCACACTCCGCTTTGGCTTAGAGGACGGCAGAGCCAGAACACTTGAAGAAGTAGGTAAGGAGTTCAACGTCACTCGTGAGCGTATCCGCCAGATTGAGGCAAAGGCGCTAAGAAAGCTTCGTCATCCAAGCAGAAGTAGAAAGCTTAAGGACTACTTAGAGTAAGATGATTAGGCTATCCAGAAGAATGAAGGCAGTGGCATCAATGGTCACGGCCGGCTACACGCTGTGTGATGTGGGAACCGACCATGGCTATGTGCCTATTGCCCTGGTGCAGGGTAATATAATACCGAAAGCAATTGCTGTTGATATAAATAAGGGACCGCTTGAGCGCGCCAATGAGCATATAAGGGCAAACGGTCTGACAGAGCAGATTACCACAAGGCTTTCCAATGGGCTTGAAGCGATACACGACGGAGAGGTTGACTCTATTGTCATAGCAGGAATGGGAGGAGAGCTTGTTATTCACATTTTAACCGCAGGGGAGACAGTGTGCAGGTCGGCAAAGGAGCTGATTCTGCAGCCACAGTCGGAAGTGAGCAAAGTCCGTGAATATGTAAGGAACACAGGCTATAAGATAGTTGATGAGGATATGATTTTGGAGGACGGAAAATACTATCCGATGTTCAGATGTGTGCCGTGTGCGGACAATTCCGCATGGGACAATATGGACGAGACGACGGTTACTGTATGCGATTTGTACGGACCGGTACTTATCAAAAACGGTAATCCGGTGCTTCGGAAGTTTCTTGTCAGGGAACACCACAAGCTGGCTGCCATCATGCAGCAGCTAAGGACACAGGATATGAGTGATTCCATCATGGACAGAATCGAGCAGATAAACGAGATGATGGCATACAATGAGGCAGCATATTCGACTATGGGGGCAATAAGAAATGCAGGAATATAGTGTGAAGGTGACCTTGCCGGATGGACAGGTCATGGCAGTGACAGCATCAGAAAGTGATACTTTAGAAGCCGTAGCAGACAGATTCAAGGATTATTATGAGGATGACATAATCCTTGGAATTGTAAACGGCAGGCTTCGTGAACTGAATAAGAAAATAAAAAGTGACTGTGAGCTTAGCTTTGTGACGACAGCTGACAGGGATGGCAGGCGTACATACAGAAGAAGTGTTGTGCTGCTTTTGCAGAGGGCTATATACGATGTATATGGCAGTATGACACAGCTTCATGTGATGCATTCGCTCGGAGAAGGCTATTATTGTCAGCTTGAGAAAGCAGTGGAGTGTGCGGACAGCCAACAGGAAAAATATAATGAAGATACAGACTTACAAGGCAGCAGAGAAAACAGTGAGAAAAGTGTGACAGAGCATGATATCGACAGGATAGTATGCAGCATGTACACATTTGTGGAAAAAGACCTCACGATTACCAAGCACAGTGCAAAAACACAGTATGCAGAGCAGCTTTTCAAGGAAAAAGGGCTGCATGATAAGGAGAGGCTATTGCACTACAGGAGAAGCTCCAGAGTCAATCTCTATGAGCTGGATGGGGTGGTGGATTATTTCTACGGATTTATGGCACCCTCGACAGGCATGCTCAAATACTTTGATATAGTGCCGTATGAGAGTGGCTTTGTGCTTCTTTTTCCGGGTGCTCACAGCAGGAGTGTTGAGCCGCTTGTGACATCAAATAAGCTGTTTCACACGCTGGATGATTCCAGGGAATGGAGCAAGATGCTTGGAATAGGCACGATAGGCTCACTGAATGATGCGATTGCAGCAGGCAGGGGACAGGAAATCATGCTGCTTCAGGAGGCACTGATGGAGCAGAAGATAGGAAATCTTGCAGCGCAGATTGCTTCGGATGACAAAAGAAATTTATCATGATAGCAGGTCCTTCATCATCAGGCAAGACATCGTTTGCCAACAGACTGTCAATCCAGCTTATAGCAAAGGGCAGAAAGCCACATCCGTTAAGTCTGGATGACTACTATGTGGACAGGGAGTTTTGCCCGAAGCATCCGGACGGAAGCTTTGATTTTGAGTGCCTTGAATCTATTGATGTAAAGCTGTTCAATGAGGATATGAACAGGCTTCTTAAAGGAGAGGCTGTTGATATGCCTTCTTTCAATTTTAAGACAGGAAAGAGAGAGTACCGCGGAAGAAAGCTGACGCTGGGAGCTGATGATATACTTGTCATAGAAGGAATCCACGGACTAAATGACAGGCTTTCACAGCTTATCCCGCCTGAGCACAAGTTCAAAATCTATATATCAGCGCTTACACAGCTCAATATTGACGAGCACAATCCTCTTTCCACCACAGATGAAAGACTTATACGCCGGATTGTGCGTGATGCGCGTACACGAGGTACCAATGCCATGGAGACTATCGCTATGTGGCCGTCTGTCAGAAAGGGTGAAAGGGAGAATATCTTTCCTTTCCAGGAACAGGCGGATGTGATGTTCAACTCTGCACTTGTGTATGAGCTTGCAGTACTCAAGGTGTATGCGGAGCCGTTGCTTTTTGGCATAGAAAGAGACTGCCCGGAGTATCTCGAGGCAAAGAGGCTGCTTAAGCTCTTAGACTACTTTCTTCCGATGCCGGCTGACGGCATACCAAACAATTCACTGTTTCGTGAGTTTGTAGGAGGAAGCTGCTTTAATGTTTAAAAACTAAAAATCCCGCATTCCGGCTGTGTATAGAATACTGCTTGTGGCAATTGCAGTCATGGCTATTGGCGGTATTGCCGTAAATTGTTATGTGGGAAATTATTATCGGGCAGATTCAATTGCGGAGGCTGCAATCGATTCAGACAGAGAGGTTTCTGTTACTATTGAAAAGAAGGACAAGCGTATACAGGCCACCCAGTACGACTTAAAGCTTAAGAATTATACGATAACCTTGCACCGCAGGATAGGAAAAAGCCACAAAGGCATTGATTTTTTATCCGGGAGGCAGGGTACAGTATACGGCGTATGCGCCGCTGATGCATGAGCTTGCAAAGAATAATTTCGTGTGCATACTTGTACATATGCCGGGCAACCTCGCAGTATTGGACCAGAATGCAGCAGACGGTATCATTGAAAAATACAAGGAAATATACCCATCCATACAGGAATGGTACATGGGAGGCCACTCCTTAGGCGGAGCCATGGCTGCAGAATATGTGTCAAAGCATGTTGATGAGTTTGACGGACTATATCTTTTTGCAGCATATTCTACCGCTGACCTGTCGGATTCAGATCTGAGGGTTTTTAGCGTGTACGGTTCAGAGGATGGTGTGCTTGATATGGACAAATACCGCAAATACCGCTCAAACCTGCCGGAGGATACATATGAGTATGTCATTGATGGCGGGTGCCATTCTTATTTTGGAAGCTATGGTCTGCAAAAGGGAGACGGTACACCTGATGTGGCTTTCGAGGAGCAGATAGAGATGACGGTAGACTTTATTACATACAACAGCAAATAATAATTACCGGTAGACTGCATCATATACAACAGCAAATGATAGTTACCGGTAGACTGCATCATATACAACAGCAAATGATAGTTACCGGGAAATAACAAAATGCAACTGAGATATCTCAGTTGCATTTTTAATGGTGCACCTTGCGGCGCACGTTACTAATAAGTTACTTTACGAAACGCCAATAGGCTTTAGATTATTAAAATACGCAGGACGATAAGCCGGGTTATGTCGTTGAGTGATCATCTATCTAGGACGCCTGTTGCCAGACGCCTCAAGCAACCTACCTAAAGCTGGCGGGCCACGTCAAAGCTTTGTTTCGGTCTTGCTTCGGATGGGGTTTACATGTGCCCTCCCTGTTACCAGTGAGGCGGTAGTCTCTTACACTGCCATTCCACCCTTACCACAAAAGTGGCGGTATATTTCTGTTGCACTGTCCTTAGAGTTTCCTCCACCGGCCGTTAACCGGCATCCTGCCCTATGAAGCCCGGACTTTCCTCACCTGCGGTCTTTCGACACCTGCAGCCGCGATCACCTGTCCTGCATATTTATTTAATATACCAAGCATTTTTTCAAAAATCAAGCCCTTTTACCAACTTTAATAAACGAAATATAAAATGTTTCTTAAAAGACGATAGGTCTATTGACGGTTTTTATCTTCAATATTATCTTAATAAATGTAAAGAACGATTTAAAACCTCAAATTCATAGCGTGGACACTGTATGAGGTAAGAATTTGGCTATAATGAAAATATAGGGCGAGGCGGTAATATGAGAGAAAAATTTATCAGATTTATGAATGGAAGAAACGGGATGGACGAGCTTGCAAGGGCTGAGTCATGGGTAGTAATGATATTACTTGTGGTTTCAATATTTACAAGGTCGGCGATACTTGATATACTGGCTATAGGACTGATGATACATATGTATTTTCGTGTATTTTTCGAGAAATGTAAACAAGCGCTATGCAGAGAATCAGAAGTTTTTTAAATGCCAGGTATGAGTGGACCGTAAAGGCAGAGCGCAGGAAAAAGCGCTTTGCACAGAGGAAGCAGTACAAGTTCTTCAAGTGTCCTATGTGCAAGCAGGAGGTCAGGGTGCCAAGAGGACATGGCAAGATCTGTATTACCTGTCCGAAGTGCCGGGAGCAGTTCGTGAGACGCAGCTAGTACATCGAATAATAAGTAACCAGCCATATGACTTGCCTGATTTCCCATCTGCGGCGTTGTAGTCAATCGACGTAGCCACCGCTACGCCTCATTCCTCCGCCTTGCAGATGAAAATTCATTCTGCGTCATATAGCCAGAAACTTATTTTTCGATGTACTGGTACGTCAATATATATACCTGTACATAAGAGCATGGAGAAGAGAAATGTTTGGATATATAACTGTCAATAAGGACACTTTGTCCGAGGAAAATAAAAAAATATATCAAAGCTATTATTGCGGGCTGTGCCAGACAATGAAGTCGCAGTATGGCAGGCGTGCACAGATGGCACTAAACTATGACATGACTTTTCTCATAGTGCTTCTGACAGGCTTGTACGAGCCGGATAGTGTAACGCGGGATGGATTTGTATGCAGCGTGCACCCTACGAAGAAGCGTACACTTCGCACCAATGAGATTACAGAGTATGCTGCAGCTATGAACATACTGCTTGCATACTACAATCTGATAGATGACTGGAAGGACGATAAAAGCCTGACGAAGAAGACATACGCAGAGATGCTGAAAAAGGACTTTGAGAAGGCAAAAAAAGGCTATCCGATACAGGCTAAGGCGATAGAAGACTACATTGCAAGGCTTGCAGAGTGCGAGAAGAGCAATGATACCAATATTGATGCAGTTGCGGGGCTGACAGGAGAGATGCTCGGCATACTTTTTGCGTGGAAGCAGGATGAGTGGCAGAAGGATCTGAAGGAATTTGGCTGCTATATGGGCAAATTTATTTATATAATGGATGCGTATGAGGATATTGGGGATGATGTGAAAAAGAAGTCATATAATCCACTTATACAGCTCATGCATTGCTGCAATAATGATCAGGAAAAATTTGACAAATCCTGTCGGCTTATGATGACATCTATGCTTTCAGAGGCAGCAAAAATATTTGAGAGGTTGCCAATTCTCTTACATGCGGATATAATCAGAAATGTTCTATACTCCGGTGTGTGGAGCAAGTATGAGTATATTCAGATGAAGAAAAGGAAGAAACATAAATGATAGATCCATATCAGGTGCTCGGTGTCAGCCGCAGTGCAAGTGACGATGAAATAAAAAAGGCCTACAGGAGCTTAAGCAGAAAATATCATCCTGATGCCAATATCAATAATCCTAACAAGGATCAGGCTGAGGAGAAGTTTAAGCAGGTGCAGCAGGCATATGACCAGATAATGAAGGAAAAGCAGTCCGGTGCTGCCGGAGCCGGTGGATACGGTGGTGCGGGAAGCAGCAGCTCATACGGCGGCAGCTCCTATGGTGGAGCATATGGTAGTGGACCGGGAGCAGGTGATCCATTTGGAGCAGGTGGACCGTTTGGTGGTTTCTATGGCCGCTATACCTACAATAATGCAGGCAGCAGTGCGCAGGATGACAATCCAAAGGTGCGTGCAGCAGGCAATTTCATCAGCAACGGCTACTACAATGAGGCGCTGAAGGTGCTTGAGGAGGTACCTTTTGCTGAGAGACGCGGAAGGTGGTACTACTACAGTGCTATCGCAAACCAAAAGCTCGGCAACACAGCGACAGCCATAGAACACATACAGCGAGCAGTGTCGCTTGAGCCAGACAACATGCAGTACCGCCAGTTTATGCAGATAATTGAAAATGGTGGCTCGTGGTATTCGGATATGGGAGACATATACGGACGCCCTAGTGGCAGGGGTAGCGAGTGCTGCAGCCTGCTAGCCACATTCCTTTGCTGGCAGATGTTCTGCTGCTAGATGTCAAGCTTTTCTGATGTTACAGATGGAAATTCATGCAAGTTATTGGGCTGGTTATTTGCAGAACGATGGACTGTTATATTAATCTGTGAATTATTCTGAATAGTTACCTGAAAATAAAATGCGGTCATGCGACCGCATTTTTATTTATGGACATAAGTAACTATTCAGATCCACACATATATGAGCAAAATCAGCTGCGCAGCAACGGCTGTATTATTCCATAGAATCCGGAATACCATCATGATCCAAATCTGCCATGTCGGCTCCGTGCGCACCGATATCCACTGTGTTTAAGGTGCGTCTTTTTAGTCTTGCGGCCTCAGACTGCTTGAGCAGATAGCTCTTTATCTCGCGTGAGTGCTTTACGTGAACGAGCTTAAGCTCAGGGTTTGTGACGTCGCCTGTGTAGCAGACTATGGTGCCGAGCTTAAAAATGCGCTCCATCAGTGATGTGGTGAGCTTTACATCAGCTACCTTATACATGTAGCAGTCATCCTCTGTGGTGCTCAAGAGTCCGGACTCCACAGTGATAAAGGATGGTGTGATGGTGTACTTTGTGAAGGTCCATGGCAGACCGAGAAACAGCAGTCTCTTTCTCTCCTTAAAGATTACGGCATCGTCATCATCGATTGCGCCGGCTGTGGTGTTTTTGATTTGTGATTCATTTACAGACATATTATTCTCCTTTTTGATGTTGAAATTGTCGCAATTGTATGAAAACTTCAATACAATTGCTAAGCGTTCAGAACAGTTATATTCTGTCATATATTCTACAACAAAAAAGTGTAAAAGCCAACTTGAATATTGCGCTAAGTTATTATATGATAGAAAAAATGTAATAAAAATTGTTACGCGAAAAAGAATGGAGGCAAATTATGCGTCACTTAATGAGTCCGTTGGATTTTTCTGTAGAAGAGTTGGACAAGCTTCTGGATCTTGCAAATGATATAGAGGCTCATCCTGAGAAATATGCACACAAGTGCGATGGAAAGAAGCTTGCAACCTGTTTTTATGAGCCAAGCACGAGAACCAGGCTTAGCTTTGAGGCTGCCATGCTTAATTTGGGAGGCTCGGTGTTAGGTTTCCACAGTGCTGATTCGTCATCTGCGTCAAAGGGCGAGAGCGTTTCAGATACTATCAGGGTTATTTCCTGCTATGCGGATATCTGTGCCATGCGTCATCCTAAGGAGGGTGCACCGCTTGTGGCTTCAGAGAAATCGCGTATCCCTGTAATCAATGCAGGCGATGGAGGTCATCAGCATCCTACCCAGACACTTGCTGATCTCCTTACAATCCGTTCCATCAAGGGCAGATTGAATAATATCACAATCGGCTTTTGCGGAGATTTAAAGTTTGGACGTACAGTGCATTCACTGATCAATGCACTTATCAGATATGACAATGTGAGGATTGTGCTTATCTCGCCTGAGGAGCTTAAGGTGCCTGACTATGTGCGCGATGATGTGCTTCGTGCCAACAATATCGAGTTCAAGGAGGTAGAAAAGCTCGAGGATGCCATGGGAGAGCTTGATGTGCTCTACATGACACGTGTCCAGAAGGAGCGTTTCTTCAATGAGGAGGACTATGTGCGTCTGAAGGATTTCTACATTCTGACAAAGGAGAAGATGGAGCTTGCAAAGGATGATATGATTGTACTTCATCCGCTCCCACGTGTGAATGAGATTTCTGTTGATGTGGATGATGACCCGAGAGCATGCTATTTCAGGCAGGCACAGTATGCGGTTTACGTGCGTATGGCGCTTATTCTGACATTGCTTGGACTGGCTGAGGACTAAAGGAGGATAATATGCTGAATATTAGTGGAATACATGAGGGCTTTGTGCTCGATCATATCAAGGCAGGTATGAGTCTTCAGATTTACAGGGATTTAAAGCTTGACAAGCTCGACTGCACAGTTGCAATCATAAAGAATGCAAAGAGCAGCAAGATGGGCAAGAAGGATATCATCAAGGTAGAGTGTCCGATAGAGTCGTTAGACCTCGATATCCTTGGATTTATCGACCACAATATCACTGTAAATGTGATAAAGGGTGACAAGATTGTGGACAAGATGGAGCTTAAGCTGCCTCATCAGGTGAAAAATGTCATCAAGTGCAAAAACCCAAGATGCATCACTTCAATTGAGCAGGAGCTTGACCAGATTTTCGTGCTTTCCGATGAGAAAAACGAAATCTACCGCTGCAAGTACTGCGAGGAGAAATACGAAGGAGTTAAATAGTATCAGTTATGTATGCCAACGTGATTGTGGATATATCCCACGAAAAACTGGATAAGACATTTCAGTACAGCATCCCGGATGAGATTTTATGCGACATCCGTCCGGGTGTGTGCGTGGATATTCCATTTGGCAGCCGCACTATCACAGGCTATGTGATTGAGGTCACGGATAAGCCTGAGTACGACCCGGCAAGGACAAAGCCTCTTATCGGGATAAAGGCAGACTCTGTGGCTGTGGAGGCAAAGCTCATCGCACTTGCGGCATGGATACGGCGCAATTACGGCTCTACCATGAATCAGGCACTTAAGACTGTTATACCTGTAAAGAAGCAGGCTAAGGAGCAGGTGAGCCGCAGTATTGCACTGAAAATAGACAAGGTAAAGGCAAGGGCGCAGCTTGCGCTTTGCGAGGCAAAAAAACAAAGGCAAAGGCCAGGCTTTTTACGTGCGCTGATTGATGCTGATGATGGGGCGCGCCTTGAGTATTCCTTTGTGACAGGCAAGCTGTCGGTGTCGGCTGCCACTATAAGAGCGCTTGAGCAGAGTGGCTTTATCGAGGTCATCACACAGAGCGGCTACAGAAATCCTGTGGAGCATATGAGTGTGGACACCTATGATAAGGTACTGAATGCTGCGCAGCAGAGTGTGGTTGATGCGATAGAAGGCGACATTGCAGCTGGCCTTAGAAATACTTATCTGATTAAGGGTGTCACCGGAAGCGGCAAGACAGAGGTGTACATGGAGCTTATCGCACACTGTATACAGTCCGGGCGTCAGGCGATTGTGCTGATTCCCGAGATTGCCCTCACTTACCAGACAGTGATGCGTTTTTTTGCCAGATTTGGGAACAGGGTTTCGATAATCAATTCAAGACTTTCAAATGGTGAGCGTTATGACCAGTTTGAGAGAGCTAAGAATGGTGATATTGACATCATGATTGGCCCGCGGTCGGCGCTGTTCACACCTTTTTCAAATTTAGGACTTATCATAATAGATGAAGAGCACGAGAATTCATACAAGAGCGAGTCGGTGCCGCGCTATCATGCCAGGGAGGTGGCGATAGAGTACGCGCGCATGTCCGATGCCATTGTGGTACTTGGCTCTGCAACACCGTCGGTGGATAGCTATTACAAGGCAAAGACAGGTGTTTACAGGCTTTTGGAGCTGGATAAGCGTGTGGATGACAGACCTCTTCCAAAGTGTGAGGTTGTCGATTTGAGGCAGGAGCTTCGTGAGGGAAACCGCTCGATTCTTTCCACCAGGCTTCAGGAGCTCATGGAGGAGAGGCTTCTAAATGGCCAGCAGACCATGCTTTTTTTAAATAGAAGGGGCAAATCGGCATTTATGTCGTGCAGAGCGTGCGGTTTTGTGGTAAAATGTCCTCATTGCGATGTATCACTCAGTGAACATAGCGGCGGAGTGATGGTCTGTCACTACTGCGGCTACAGACAGCCGGTGCCTAAGGTGTGTCCGAGCTGTGGCTCGAAGTACATTAGCGGCTTTAAGGCCGGCACACAGAAGATAGAAGCGATGGTGGCAAAGCGTTTTCCACAGGCGCGTATACTGCGCATGGATTATGACACCACGAGGGCGAAGGATGCGTATGAGAAGATTTTGCAGGCATTTTCCAATCATGAGGCCGATATACTTATCGGTACGCAGATGATTGTAAAGGGGCATGATTTTTCAAATGTCACGCTGGTTGGTGTGCTGGCGGCGGATATGTCACTGCATGTGAATGATTTTCATGCGGCGGAGCGCACCTTTGCTCTGCTGACCCAGGCGGCAGGGCGCGCCGGCAGAGGAAAGCTGCCCGGCAATGTGGTTATCCAGACCTACGACCCTGACCACTATGCCATCCGGACTGCCAAAGAGCAGGATTATGAGGCTTTTTACGATAAGGAGATAGAGTACAGGAGGCTTATGAACTATCCACCTGTATGGAATATGCTTTTAGTCCATGTCACATCACCTGATGAGAGTGAGTGCGGCAGCATGGCACAGCAAGTGTACGATATAGCGTCGCAGATGATATCGCATACAGATGAAAATCAGAGCCCGGATGATAGGCATCTGATTCAGCTCATCGGTCCTGCGGATGCGACCATCGCCAAGGTAAATGACATATACCGCAAGGTGATTTACATGAAGACATCTGACTATGCGGCGCTTATTTCCATAAAGGATGGCATAGAGCAGGCTGTGAAAGCTGATACGGCAATGAAACATGCTAATATCTCATTTGATTTCAATCCGATGAGTGGATTTTGATAGATATAGAAGGAGGCAATTATGGCACTTAGAACTATTAGAGTGGAGGGAGACCCTGTACTTGGCAAGGTCTGCAGAGAGGTTACGGAGGTGACTCCAAAGATAGTAACACTTATTGATGATATGCTTGAGACTATGTATGAGGCTAATGGTGTAGGACTTGCCGCACCACAGGTTGGCATATTAAAGAGGATCGTTGTTATCGATGTGGGCGAGGGTCCAATCGTGATGATTAATCCTGAAATTATCGAGTCTGACGGAGAGCAGACCGGCGATGAGGGCTGTCTTTCAGTACCGGGAAAGGCCGGACAGGTGACCCGCCCGAATTATGTAAAGGCTCGTTTCATGGGCGAGGATATGAATGAGTATGAGATAGAGGGAGAAGAGCTTTTGGCCAGATGTATCTGCCACGAGCTTGACCATCTCGACGGACATCTCTATGTGGAGAAGGTTGAGGGCGCACTTCACGATGTGACATATGAGGATACACAGGAGTAATCATTAGGATGACATTTGTTATCTGAGCTTGGAAAATATCTGGGAGGCAGTAAGATGAGAGTAATTTTCATGGGAACACCGGACTTTTCGGTGGGAACGCTTGAGGCAATTATAGAGGCAGGGCACGAGGTGGCACTGGTTGTCACACAGCCCGACAAGCCAAAGGGCCGCGGCAAGACAATGCAGTATACACCGGTCAAGGAGTGTGCGCTTTCGCACGGTATTGAGGTATTCCAGCCGGTTAAAATAAGAGAGACTGCTAATATAGAGTATCTCAGAAAGTTTAATGCAGATATAATAATTGTAGTTGCTTTTGGACAGATTCTGTCAAAGAGTATTCTTGATATGCCTCGATACGGCTGTATCAATGTGCATGCTTCACTTTTGCCAAAGTACAGAGGTGCGGCTCCTATCCAGTGGGCTGTGATTAACGGTGACGAGTTTACAGGTGTCACTACCATGAGGATGGATGAGGGTGTCGATACCGGCGATATGATTGCAAAGAGTACAGTCAGACTTGCACCTGATGAGACCGGCGGCAGCCTGTTTGATAAGCTCTCAGCAGAGGGAGCAAGGCTGTGTGTGGAGACCATGAAGATGATAGAGGATGGCACTGCAGAGTATACTCCTCAAAACAGCGAGGAGGCTACACATACATCAATGATCAGTAAGGAGCTTGGCTTTATCGACTGGACAAAGCCGGCTGTTGAGATTGAGAGGCTTATAAGGGGGCTTAATCCATGGCCGAGCGCATACACCCACTTAAACGGTAAGACATTTAAGGTGTGGAGTGCAAAGGTGATTGACGGCAGCGATGATTATGAGCCGGGCTGTATTTATCATATCGGAAAAAATGATATGTATGTACAGACAGGAAAAGGAGCATTATCTTTAGTAGAGGTACAGCTCCAGGGCAAGAAGCGCATGGATACAGGTTCATTTTTGAGAGGCTGTCATGTGGAAGAGGGCTCATTTTTCACGTTATAGTTATTCATTATAAGTAACTAAAAACATAATTAAATGTGAGTCAATGTTCTCAAAGATACTCAAAATCCAGAGTATTCGTTTGTGCTAACGTCAAAGCAGTCGGAAACGTTGAGAAGTAGCCAGTGCAAGTTGAAACAGTCTTGCTAATTATAGGATAGAACCTTGATGGTAGCGTTTAGACAATGGTAGAAGCCTACGAAAACCAAGTAGCGAAACATAAAATATTAAGAAAGGAAAAGCTATTTAGATGAAAACCTATATCTAATCAATTTAAAGAATTTATAGGTATGTACCGATGGCTTAGTCGGGAATTTACGACTGTGGAGTGTACACGAACTTGTGAGTAGCGTATTGTTTACAATCGCCAAAGCATACACATTGAAGCAGTAACTACAAATCGTGAGATTGTAGCGAATCATCTAGCATATACACATTTGTATATGTTTTTAGTAGCAGAGATGATACATGGGATATTATTACTGGGATCCGACATATATACTCGTTGTGATAGGTGCAGTGATATGTATGATTGCATCGGCAAGAGTTAAAGGTACATTTAATAAATACTCACAGCTAAGAAGCATGTCAGGCATGAATGGTGCGCAGGTGGCTCAGAGAGTGCTTCAGGCGGCAGGCATATATGATGTGCAGGTGCGTCATGTGTCAGGTAGTCTGACGGACCACTACGATCCGCGCACCAAAACAGTGAATTTATCTGATCCTGTGTACAATGCCACATCGGTCGCAGCACTTGGCGTAGCAGCCCATGAGTGTGGACACGCTATACAGCATGCAAAAAGCTATGCACCTCTTTCAATCAGGAGTGCACTTGTGCCTATAGCTAATTTTGGCTCAATGCTTGCATGGCCGGTCATACTTATCGGCTTATTATTTAACACACGCTCGTCAGGGCTTATTATTGATATAGGCATATTGCTGTTTTCGGCAGCAGTGCTTTTCCAGCTCGTGACATTGCCGGTAGAGTTTGATGCTTCAAGACGTGCGCTTGTCATGCTTCGTACACAGGGCATACTTGCAGATGACGAGCTTAGGTACACAAGAAGGGTGCTCAAGTCAGCGGCACTTACCTATGTAGCCAGTGCGGCGGCTGCTATTTTACAGCTCCTTCGTATAATACTTATCACAAACGGACGCAGACGGGACGACTGATATTGTTTTAGCTGCTGTTTGCCTGTGATTTTACAGGGTGGCAGTTCAAATTGGATATATTAGTTAGAAAATTAAATGTATATGTAACTATTCGGAAACATCATCATGATAAATAATCATAGTAAAAATAATCATAATAATAAAAATAGCCAAATAAACAAAAATAATATACCGGGCAGACCGGCAAAATCAAACGTGACAGCGCATAATGAGCACTCTGTAGATACGCGTGAGCTTGCCCTTGAGATGCTTATTGAGATTAATGAGCGTGGAGCATTTTCACATATCGTGCTTCGTAGTGTGCTTGACAAGTATCAGTATCTGTCAAAGCAGGACAGAGCCTTTATGACGAGGCTTGTTGACGGCACTATCGAGTATATGCTGCAGCTTGACTACATCATAGACTCTTTTTCAAAGACAAAGGTAAGGAAGATGAAGCCCTTCATCAGAAACCTTCTTCGCATGAGCGTTTACCAGATAAAGTACATGGACGCGGTGCCGGATTCGGCCGTATGCAATGAGGCGGTGAAGCTTGCAAAGAGGCATAAGTTTGCACAGCTTTCGGGCTTTGTAAACGGTGTACTCAGAAATATTGCAAGAAATATAGATTCAGTACAGTTTGATACCTTAAGCATCCGATACTCTATGCCACAGTGGATAGTGGACAGATTTGTTGCGGCATACGGAGAGAAGAAGGCAGAGGAGATTTTCAAGGCCTTTCACAATAAGAGCACAATTAGCATCAGGACAAACCTGACCAGGTGTACTCCGGATGAGCTTCGCGCGACGCTTGAGGCAGAGGGTGTGACGGTCACAGCGGTTGATGAACTTAATTATGCATTTGTTATATCTGGATTTGATTATTTGAATGGCTTGCAGAGCTTCAGAGACGGACTTTTCTATGTGCAGGATATAAGCTCAATGCTTGTCGCACAGACGGCTGCTCCAAAGAAGGGCGACTATGTGATAGATGTATGCGCAGCACCGGGCGGCAAGAGCACCCATATAGCTGAGCTTTTGCAGGGAAGCGGCCATGTGTTCGCGCGTGACCTGACCGATAACAAGGTCGATATGATTGAGGAAAATATAGACAGGCATGGTCTTAACATATGTCGGCAGAGGTGTGGGATGCCACAGTATTTGATGCTGATTCGGCGGGAAAGGCAGATATACTGATCTGTGATCTGCCGTGCTCAGGGCTTGGAGTGCTCGGCAGAAAGAAGGACATCCGCTACAAGATGACACCTGAGTCTGTAGATGAGCTTGTCGTTCTTCAAAGACAGATACTTGATACCGTGCATACATACGTGAAGCCAAACGGAGTGCTCGTGTACAGTACATGTACGATAGATGAGGCTGAGAATGAGGACAATGTGAGGTGGTTTATTGAAAAGCATCCGGAGTTTGAGCTGGATAAGAGCTTTGCTGAGGGCACCGGAATGAAACAGATACTGCCCGGTGAGCATGGAAGTGACGGATTCTTTATTGCAAGATTCATAAAAAGCAAATTATGATATTAAAATAAATCATGAATTAATAAATATAAATTGGTTCGAATTAGAAGAATTTGTTTATGCAGATTTAAATGATGAATTTTAATTACGAAACCAGATTTCAGGATATAATTAGTGAAGTAATAAACAATAAGCAAAACAAATAAGAAAAAACATTTATAAAACAATAGTTAAATGCAGACTTAATAAAAATGATATGGAACAGATAAAAGAACAACTAACTGACATCAAATCAATGAATATGGACGAGCTCACAGAGTTTATCATATCGCTCGGAGAGAAGAAATTCCGTGCGAAGCAGATATATGAGTGGATTCATGTGAAGCATGTGGACAGCTTTGATGAGATGACCAATATTTCAAAAAAGTTCATACAGGTATTAAAGGACAATGCAATACTCATCTCGCTAAAAAAAGAGGAGGTGCAGGTGTCAAAGCTCGATGGCACGAGAAAATATCTCTTTGCACTCGACGATGGCAATGTCATAGAGAGTGTGCTTATGAAGTACAAGCATGGAAACTCTGTATGCATATCTTCGCAGGTTGGCTGCAGGATGGGGTGCAGATTCTGTGCATCCACTCTTGACGGTCTCGTCAGGGGGCTTAGGCCGTCTGAGATGATTGACCAGATTTATCAGATAGGCAAGGACATCGGAGAGCGCATCTCAAATGTGGTTGTCATGGGCACAGGTGAGCCGCTTGACAATTACGACAATCTGCTGCGCTTTATAGAGCTTCTCACTGATGAAAACGGAATCAATATCAGCCAGCGCAATCTGACAGTTTCCACATGTGGTCTCGTACCGCGCATGAGACAGCTTGCAGATGAAAAGCTTTCTATCACGCTGGCGCTTTCACTGCATGCCTCCAACCAGGAAAAGAGAAAAGCCCTCATGCCGGTTGCAAACAGCTATGATATACATGATGTGGTCGATGCATGCAAATATTATTTTGCACAGACCGGCCGCAGAGTCACCTTTGAGTATAGCCTGGTAGGCGGAGTGAACGATACAGCCGAGGATGCAGCAGAGCTTTCGGCACTCGTACATGGCATGAACTGCCATATAAATCTGATTCCGGTAAATCCGATAAAGGAGCGCGATTACGTGCAGTCCAACAAGGGTGTTATAGAGGCTTTTAAAAATAGGCTTGAAAAAAACGGAATTAATGTTACTATTAGAAGGGAAATGGGCAGAGATATAGACGGTGCCTGTGGACAGCTTCGCAAGAAGCATATAGATAAAGAGAGAGGAATAAACTAGATGAAGACGTTTTCCATTACGGATGCAGGTGCTATTCGTGAGATGAATCAGGATTTTTATTTCTCGTCTGACACTGCAGTAGGAAATCTTCCGAATCTTTTCATCGTAGCAGATGGAATGGGAGGACACAAAGCCGGTGACTATGCTTCCAGATACACTATAGAGCGTGTGGTTGCATCGGTATCGAGAAATGCCGGGGATGAACCGGTATCCATCATCAAAGAGGCTATCAACAAGGCAAATGAGCTTTTGGTGGCTGAGTCTCGTGAGGATGAAGCTAAGCGTGGAATGGGTACCACCTTAGTCGTAGGAACTATTATAGGAAACAAGCTTTTTGTGGCCAATATAGGTGACAGCAGGCTTTATATTGTAGGTGGCACAGAGCAGATCAGACAAATTACCAGGGATCATTCACTGGTTGATGAGATGGTCAGGATGGGTGAGATAAATGCCGACGAGGCGAGAGTTCATCCGGACAAGAATATCATCACGAGAGCTGTCGGGGCAGCAGATCATGTGGAGGCAGATTTTTTTGAGGTCGAGCTATGTGAGGACGACAGGATTCTTCTGTGTACAGACGGACTTACCAATATGGTGAGAGATAAAGAAATATGCGATACTATTAGGCAAAATGATAATATCGAGACAGCAGCGTCACAGCTTGTCGCCATGGCCAATGCAAACGGTGGCCGCGATAATATCACTGTAATGATTATTAAACCATTTTAAGACGAGGTAATAACAGATGTTAGAGATAGGAAGTTTTTTATCGGATCGATATGAGATCCTAAGCAAGGTTGGCGCAGGCGGCATGTCTGATGTATACAAGGCAAAAGACCATATACTGAGCCGTTTTGTAGCTATAAAGGTTTTAAAGCAGGAGTTTTCGGAGGATAGTTCATTTGTGACCAAGTTCCGTGCTGAGGCACAGTCAGCAGCAGGACTTGAGCATCCAAATATCGTAAATATCTATGATGTAGGCAGCGAGAATGGTCTGTACTACATTGTCATGGAGTATGTCGAGGGTATCACACTTAAGACTTATATCGAGAAAAAGGGCCAGCTGTCATTCAAGGAGTCTGCAAGTATTGCAATCCAGGTGGCAAGGGGCATAGAGGCCGCTCACAATAAAAATATCATTCACCGTGATATCAAGCCGCAGAATATCATTATTTCTACAGATGGCAAGGTAAAGGTGACAGACTTTGGAATTGCAAAGGCTACATCTTCAAATACAATAAGCTCAGATGTGATGGGCTCAGTACACTATGCATCTCCGGAGCAGGCAAGAAACGGCTTCGTCGATGGCAGAAGTGATATTTACTCACTGGGAATCGTAATGTTTGAGATGGTTACAGGCCGTGTGCCGTTTGACGGTGATACCACAGTGGCAGTTGCACTGCAGCACCTACAGGAGGAGATTGCAAGGCCAAGCATCTACGCACCGGATCTGCCAATCAGCTTTGAGAAAATCATCTTAAAGTGTACACAAAAGACACCGGACCGCAGATACCAGACTATTGAGGAGCTTCTCACAGACATAAGGCGCTCTCTTGCGCATCCTGATGAGGATTTCGTCACAATAGCACCACTCGTTGACGGTGGCAAGACCAAGGTTATAAGCCCGGAGGAGCTTGACAAGATAAAAGAGGGCAGAGGTGTCGCAGAGGACTTAAACGATGATGATATCGATGCAGATAATGGTGATGAGTATGCTGACGATGAAGACGATGATGATGAATATGATGAGTCACTCTTAGACGACGATGATGACGAAGAAGACGAAGACGATGATGATGACGGCAAGCTTTTAAATCCAAAGATGGATAAAGCAATCACAATCATGGGTATAGTAACAGCCGTAATCATTGTAATAGTTATCATATATCTTGCACTTTCAGTGGCAGGAGTGTTTAAGTTTGGCGGCAAAAAGAAACTCAGAGTCACAGCAGACAGAGTCACAGACACAGACCGAGTCTGAATCAGAGTCAGAGACACAGACTGAGACAGAGGGCCAGATGATTGACATCAGAGGCATGTCAGTGGAGGATGCTCAGAAGGCAGTAGACCGCTTAAAGCTTGACCTCACAGTATTTGCATTTGAGACAAAGCAGTCAGATGAAAAGGATGGCACGATCCTTGAGCAGGATGTCAAGGCCGGAGATACAGTAAAGCGTGGTTCACAGATTAATGTAGTTATCGCAGGAAAAGGTGATAGTACATCAGAGATGGTCAAGATACCAAGTGTAATCGGAAAGACCAAGAGCTCAGCAAAGAGTACACTCGAGTCAGCAGGCTTTAGTGTCACCTTCGAGTATGGAGATTACAATGACAGTGTAGCAGCAGATGTAGTAACAGCACAGTCACCATCAGCAAAGAAACAGGCCGCAAAGGGCAGCACAGTAACAGTCACCCTCTCACCGGGCCAGAAGCCAATCACCGTGCCAAACGTAGTAGGTGCCTCACAGTCACATGCAGAAAGCGCCCTCGCAGGAGCAGGGCTCAAGTACACCTATGCCGACTCCCAGTACAGCGACACAGTACCCGCCGGCAACGTAATCAGCCAGACCAAATCCGGCGAAACCGTAGCCGCAGGCACCACAATCACACTTACACTCAGTAAGGGTAAGCAGCAGGTTTCAAAGAGCGTAAATAAGACATTGTCACTTGGAATAGAAAATGCAAAGGTAGTAGATGGTTCATATACCTTAAAAGGCAGTGATGGACAGACATACGCAAGTGGAACAGTAACTTCAGCAGAGGTTTCAGTATCCGGAACAATGAATTGTGCATCCGGTAAAATAACGGTAACATGGAAATATACAGTTCCATCATTGGATGGAGATGGAAATGAAGTTGAGGGTGAAGTTCAGACAAAGACAGAAACAGTAGAAGTACAGTAAGCCACCGGATAGCACCCACGAAGTGGTGCTATCCGAACCCCATTACCACACCAACCCGCGGACGAAAACCTGAACTCGCGGAGAGAAACTAAGGAAGCGGGGCAGGCATGTGTTCCGAGGAAAAAATATGAAATGCCCCGGGGTGCCATAAACCTACCGGGGAAAGAACAGGGCAGAGAAAGCCATAGCCTGTCCGTAGGAGAGCCCGGGGTTTGCTTCATATTTTTTAAGAGGAATATATGCCTGCCCCCGCCACCCACACAACCTCAAAGCGCGGCATGCATCCCCGCCGAAAGCGTGACTCCTGCAAATACAAAAGCACACAAGGAAAACCATGACAGGAAAAATTATTAAAGGAATTGCCGGCTTCTACTACGTCTACGTAGAAGAAACCAAGGAAGCAAAAGAAACTGCCACAGGCGGCACTCTCTACGAGTGCAAAGCAAAAGGCACCTTCAGAAAACAAAAGATAAAGCCACTGGTAGGCGATATCGTCGACATAGCAGTCCTCGATGATGAAAAGCACATAGGCAATGTCGAGCGTATACTGCCACGGAAAAACGAACTTATCAGGCCGGCTGTGTCCAATATAGACATGGCCCTGGTTATTTTTGCATCCGCAAAGCCGGATCCCAATTTCAACCTGCTTGATAGGTTTTTGTGTATGATGGAGTACCAGCATGTCCCGGTTACCATATGCTTCAACAAAAAGGACTTAATCACACCTAAAGAGCAGCAGGAGCTTAAAAGCATATACGAGCCGGCTGGCTATAGAGTGCTTTTTACCAGCACGAAAACAGGTGAGGGCATAGATGAGATAAAGCATATTTTAGAGGGAAGGACGACCACGGTTGCAGGTCCCTCGGGAGTTGGCAAGTCATCTATCATTAACTGTCTGCAGGATGATGTGCAGATGGAGACCGGACATATAAGTGAGAAAATAGAGCGCGGAAAGCATACGACCAGACATTCTGAGATTATCCCGATAAAGGATGGCACGTATATCATGGATACACCGGGCTTTAGCTCGATGGATGTGCCGGGCTTTGAAAAGGAAGATCTGTGGACATGTTATCCGGAGTTTGTAGAGTATGAGCCATATTGCAGGTTTCAGGGCTGCAGTCATATAAATGAGCCGGACTGCGGTGTGAAGGAAGCTCTTGCAGATGGGAAAATATCGCAGGTGCGGTATGATAATTATAAGCTTTTATATGAGGAGCTTAAAAACAGACAAAAGTATTAATTTAAAGCATAATCAAACGGAGGAAAACATGAACTGTTTATCACCATCAATTTTATCAGCGGATTATTCAATACTCGGAGAGCAGCTTAAGCAGCTTGATGAGGCCGGAGCACAGTATGTGCATATAGATGTTATGGACGGCAGCTTCGTTCCAAGCATATCAATAGGACTGCCGGTCATAAAGACAATCAGAAAGTGCACAGAGCGTATGTTTGATGTGCATCTGATGATAGATGAGCCGGTCAGATATATAGATGATTTTGCGACAGCAGGAGCAGATATCATCACAGTCCATGCGGAGGCATGTAAGCATCTTGACAGGACAATCGAGGCAATAAAGGAAAAGGGCATACTGGCAGGTGTAGCATTAAATCCGGCTACTCCGCTCTCAGCCATAGAGTATGTGCTTCCCAAAGTGGACATGGTGCTTATCATGACTGTAAATCCGGGCTTTGGAGGACAAAAGCTTATTCCGTATACTGTAGACAAGGTGCGCGACTTAAAGGCACTTCTTGAGAAAACCGCAAATAAGGCTGATATCGAGGTGGACGGTGGTGTTAATCTTGAGAACGTGGAGACACTGCTTGCAGCAGGAGCCAATATCATTGTTGCGGGAAGTGCGGTGTTTAGCGGAGATATAGAAGAAAATGTAAAGGGTTTTCTGAATATCATGATGTAACAGATGCAGGTTAAAACAGAAATGCTTCCGGGGCTGTAGCAAATGTGGATATGTTATTTATAAGAAGGTGGATAAAATGAGGTATTTGATTGTATGTGGTGGAAAAATAGATAAGGAATTCGGCTTAAATGAGATAAAGACTGACGGAATAGATGCTATCATTGCGGCTGACAGCGGAATGGATTTTCTGTACGAAAACGGTGTCACACCTGATATAATTGTAGGTGATTTCGATTCAACTAAGACAAATGCATTGGAGTATTTTGAGAGAAAGGGACAGACTGAGATACGCAGGCTCAATCCCGTAAAGGATGATACTGATACAGAGTACGCCATAAGACTGGCAATAAGCGAGGGAGCACGAAGCATAGTGGTGCTTGGAGCAACAGGCAGCAGAATAGACCATGTGCTTGGAAATATTTCACTTTTGGGAATAGGCCTGGAAAGTAAAACCGATATCAGCATTATCGATACAAACAACCGCATAAGGATGGCAGATAAGCCGGTAACCATTGAAAAATCAGCACAGTATGGCCGGTTTGTATCTCTTATAGCACTGACAGACGACAATGAGGTAAGCCTTAGAGGCTTTAAGTATCCTGTTACTGATTATTCCTTTGACAGGTTTACATCGCTTGGTATATCCAATGAAATAGTAGATGACCATGCAGTGGTTGATATCCATAGAGGAAAATTTATCATTATTGAGTCAAAAGATTGACTTTTTAGGAGTTTTGGTCTACTATGGTTTTAGGATTATTTCGGAAAAGCTTGATTACAGGAGGATTGATATACACTGTGTCGGCTTTGGAACATGATGGGGTAATTAGATGATAGAGAAGTATTATAGCGGGGTAATCGAGCAGATTTACAATCGCATAGGAAAAGAGACTCGAAATATCGTAATGGCGAATTATAGCAATGATTTTTCGATTGAAAATCTTGAGGTTATAAGACGTTATCAAAGCAATGAGGATAACGTCTTTTTTGCATACAGTGAGTTCTCTTACAATACGCTGGTCGGAGCTTATGAGCCATTTTTGGACATCATATGCAATATGCACAGGCGCTTCATAGGCGGAAGCTTTGATGATTTCCAGAAGGAGTGCGGTGTGTACTATCTGCACAGACAGGTGTTAAACAGCTATTATGAGACCGGTGAGTGCTTCAGAGCGGAGACAGTGCTGTTAAATGAGGTAGCATACGAGCAGAGACGCATGACGATGGCCATAGCTGACATGCTCAAGAGGCTTTCTGAGGTGAGGCCTTTGATGATTGTGATAAACAGATTCCAGATGGCATCTAAGAGCTCAATTGAGACCATCAAGTATCTGATTGACAATCCATGCGCCAATATCGGTATCGTGTTAGGTGTCAATGCCATAGTCAAGGGTGCAGACAGCACTGTTGAGGTGTGGGATCGTATAGTTGAGTCGCTTGAGGACAGGAGCGCCATATACTATATAGGCAGTGCCGGACCACTTAAAAATAACATAAAAACCACAAATGATGATGAGCTGTATATCACTATGAACTTTGAGCAGAGTATACAGGAAGCATCAAATATTATGGAGTTTCTGGATTATGAGCAGGCAAGGAGAGGCTGTCGTATCATAGAGCACAAGATTAAGTTTGAGAATGCATGGATTGATGAAAAGAGTCTGAGACGTTTTTATCTGGTCTATGCCAGGACATCTGTTTTACTTGGAGAGATGTCCAAAGCGATTGAGCTTATGAATGAGTACAAGGCGCTGATACCGGAAAATGACAGTGAGCATTATTTTTCTTTGTATTATTTTATGAAGGGTACCTGCTATATGTATCAGGGCAAGCTTGAGAAGGCTGAAGGCTGTGCAAAGAAAGCCTATGACTATGCACTTTTGGCGGATGATGAATTGCTCGAATTCAAGTCTGAGCTTTTGTCCGTTATGATAAAGATGTCGGGCTGGTACAATATATTCTTCTGTGTACAGGATATACCTGTCAGTGATGAAATTATAGAAAAGCTCATAAAGCACGGCTACAGGAATCATCTGGCACATATATATATTTACGCATACGACAATAGCCGGGATGTGGTGAAGCAGTCCTTTTATTGATGAATCATTACTAAAGCATTTTACAAAGGGGCTTGAGCTTGCGAAGGAGATAGGAAATGAGCAGCTTGTGTATGATGCTATATACAGAAGACTATCATGCTTGCCAGCACAAGCGGTCTCAATGAGATAGCCTTTTTATATGTTATCCGTACATACGAGTTCATGAAGGGACACGGCAATATATATGTTGCGAGAGTGCTTACGTCTATAGGCTACAATTTAAGTGCCATGGGTAAAAATGAGCTGGTTGACAATTATTACAATGCTGCAATCAATATGTTATATTACCTGAAGCTGCCGGAGGATATAGCTGAGGTGTATTATAACAAGTCTCTTAACTATATCATGCAGGGCAATTATAAGGAGGCTGTCCATGCACTTTTAGTTGCCATGAAGACTATTATAAAGCTTCATCTAAACAGCTTAAGAGTGTGCAACACGAGTAAGGTATATGCGCTTCTTGCGCTTGCATCTATATTTTCTGGGGACAGATTCAGCTGTGAGCGCTATCTGCTCAGCTGCAAGCAGTTTCTTAATTACGTCATCTACAGAGTAATTGACACCACAAGAACTGAGGCAGTCCATGACTATTCCAGATGCGATGATGAGATGTTCCTTTACTCCTTTGCATCAGCCATGCTCTTGTGGCACGATGGTGAAAAGGAAGAAGCCTTTTTACGTTTTGAGGATGCGGAGAGATATCTCGTTAATGCGGAGGGAAACGAATTTTTTGCCTATTCGATATACAGGGAAAGCAGGATGAAGCTGTTTGAGCTGCTCGGCAAAAATGAGCTTATAGAGCATGAGAGAATACTTTTAGAGGCACACAATAAAAGGATGCATGAAATAGCAGAGGCAGCTCCGCTTGACATGTTAAAAAATATCAACCTGGAGTCACTGAGTGATGGCCATATCAATGAGCGGCAGATTAATATGCTTGTAAAGCAGCATGGGCTCGAAAAGGATTATCAGGGCTCAAAGCGTCAGATGGAGTTTATTTCCATATGGCAGACCATTATCGATGTCAATGACCAGAAGAAGGATACCATGATTGAAAATGCCATGAGCAATTTCATCAATCATTTCAGTCTTGACTGTGCGCTGATCATAGATCTGCACGCGAAGGAGCCGCAGGTGCTTTATAATGATACGGGCTGTGATATGACAGATGAGGTTATAAAGGGTATATGTGATATCATGATAGACTATCCGGAGGGCATTGCCACATCAAAGATTGCAGAGGGCTTCTACGAGTATGAAAATGTCATCTCGTACTTCGGCGTGGATGATGTATGCTCATTTGTCGCAGTGCCTTTTATCAAGAATGATGCACTTTCAAGTGTACTCATAGCATATGTGCGCATGAAGGACAACTGGCATGGCTCAATCGAGCGATACATGCTCAATGAGGATGATCTGAGCATTTTCAAGCTGTTGTTCAGAGAGCTTGAGTATTCCATTGCCCGTATTGAGGCCAATGAGAAGGCCAATGAGATGAACAAGAGGCTGAAGCAGGCAGCTATCACTGACATGCTTACCGGTATCTATAACAGAGCAGGTATGTATCAGGAGATTGAAAAGCTTGAAAAGCGCATAAGTGTTACATCCGGTGGCATGGATGTGGGTCTTATGTTTATTGACCTGGACAATTTCAAGCATTATAATGATACATATGGTCATGATGTGGGAGATCTGATACTTAAGGAGATGGCCTTTGTGTTCAAGGAAGTTGCTAAGGACAGAGGCTTTGTGAGCAGATATGGCGGTGATGAGTTCATCATAGTCATTGAGTCATGTGCCAGATACGAGCTTGAGAATATCGCAAAGGATATCTATGCGAGAATTGCAGAGGCAGACGGCTTCAGCAGGCAGATAAAGAAATATCTCAACCATGACGTAGAGTTTAATGAGGAGAAGAATATCACCTGCTCCATCGGTATTTCATATGAGAGAAATGTTACCAGTGAGAGTCAGATTACCGAGCTCATTAAAAAGGCGGACGATCTGATGTATACAGTAAAAGACAGGCGAGAAAGGACACTATGCATTCTTTTAAATCAGATGAATTTAAGATAAGAGTACTGACAAAGGATGATGCGGAGGAGTACAATGCACTGCTTACGTTATGCTTTTCAGGTGACAGAGGCAGACCTTGCCGAGACAGGCTGGAAGGATGACGAAATCAAGCAGTCGAAGTTTCCGGTGCTTGAGAGAGCTGATGTGCTCGGCTGCTTCAATATCATAGACAAAAAAGAGGAGCTTGTGGCTCAGTTTGCTGTATATCCGCTCGATATGAATATATACGGCGAGCGCTACGAGGTGGGCTTTGTCACAAGTGTTTGCACGTATCCTGAGTACACCGGTCATGGTCTCATGAAGAAGCTTATGAGAAAGAGTCTTACGAGAATGCGCGACAGCAACAAGTCGTTTGCTCTTTTGTACCCATACTCCATACCTCTTTACAGAGGACTTGGCTGGGAGATTATCTCAAACAAGATGACATATGTGATAAAGGACAGACAGATTCCCACAAAGCTTAAGGAGCCGGGCTATGTGCGCCGTGTGCAGTGGGATGACGAGCAGTTTAAGAAGCTTCATACTCACTTTGCTGCAAAGACGCACGGCTGTCTGTACAGAAACAATCTGGCTTGGGAGGAGTACTTCCGCTGGGATGAGGATGATACGATGGTCGCCATCTACTACAACGAGGATGATGAACCGTGTGGCTATATGGTGTATCTTATCAGCTCCGATGTCATGCACATCAAGGAGCTCATCTACTTAAACCGTGAGGCACAGCTTGGCCTGTGGGAATACATTCATGCCCACGATTCCATGATAGATGAGGTCAGAGGCAACAACTATTACAGCGAGCCTATCGCTTTTGAACTCGACGACAGTGATATAAAGGAGACGATCAGACCATACGCCATGGGCAGAATCATCGATGTGGCGCAGTTTATTTCACAGTACAACTGTGACCCGGATGGTCCAAGCGGCTGCTTTAGCTTTGAGATAGCAGATGACCTTCTTCCGTGGAACAATGGCACATTTGTCATTGATTTTGAGAAGGGGCACTGTGCTCTCACCGACAAAAATCCACAGTATCACCTAAGCATGTCTATTGGCACGTTTACCACACTGCTTTTAGGCTACAAGAGTGCCGAGAAGCTTTTGCAGATGGGCAAAATACAGACTACGTACGATGCTGTTGCAAAGCTTGACGATATTTTATATCATGAGATACCATATGTATCTGACTACATATAATGATAAAAGGTCAAAAGGTAAAGGAAAATAATATGTCAAATTATGTGATTAGCTGCTGTTCAACAGCAGATCTTACCAGGGAGCATATGCTCGAGAGAAATATTAAGTACGCATGCTTTCACTATGAGCTTGATGGTAAAGAATATATGGATGATTTAGGACAGTCCATGCCACTGCCGGATTTCTACAAGGCAATGGAGGCAGGTGCCATGACAAAGACCTCGCAGATCAATCAGGAGGAGTACATGGAGTACTTCAGACAGTTTCTGGATGAGGGATATGATGTGCTTCACTGTACACTAAGCTCCGGTATATCAGGTACAGTCAACTCGGCAAGGCTTGCAAAGGAGGCTCTCGAGGAGGAATACCCTGACAGAAAGATATATGTGATTGATTCGCTGGCAGCATCGTCAGGCTTTGGTCTTTTGATGGATAAGCTCGCTGACCTTAGGGATAGCGGCATGGATATTGATACACTGGCTGATTGGACCATGGAGCACAGACTTGAGGTGAATCACTGGTTCTTCTCATCAGACCTTACATTTTTTATCAGGGGCGGCCGTATCTCAAAGACCGCGGGATTCGTGGGAAATGTGCTGAATATCTGTCCTTTCATGAATGTGAGCAATGAGGGAAAGCTTATTGTGCGTGAGAAAATCCGCACCAAAAAGAAGGCAATAAAGGAGATGCTTGTGAAGATGCAGGCACTCTGCAAGGATGGTGCCGATTATTCGGATAAGGTCTATATATCAAATTCTGCATGCTATGAGGATGCTAAAGCCGTAGCTGATCTGATAGAGGCTGCCTTCCCTAAGATGAAGGGCAAAGTAGAGATAAATGATATCGGTACGACTATAGGAAGCCACACCGGTCCGGGAACAGTTGCATTGTTTTTCTGGGGTAATAAGAGAGAGGATTAGCCGGATATTTTAGCCTAAATAGCTGATTAGAATAATCAAAATCAATAAAGTTGATTATATTTTTATAAAAATTAAATTACATCAACCAAAGTGATTAAATATAATCATTCCAATAACTGCGCTTATGTGTTACAATTATATCAGTTCAAACGAAAAGAGGTTTTAAGATGAAAGGATATGAAAAATACGAGCGCAGTTATTTTCTGCCTCCTGAATGTACTTATGACTGGGTTAAGAAGGATTATATAGATAAAGCACCACTGTGGTGTTCGGTTGATTTACGTGATGGCAATCAGGCTCTAATCGAGCCGATGAGTCTTGAGGAGAAGCTTGACTTCTTTAAGATGCTTGTAGATATAGGCTTTAAGGAAATCGAGGTAGGTTTCCCGGCAGCCTCTGAGACAGAGTTCAATTTCACGAGAGCTCTTATTGAGAGGGATATGATTCCTGATGATGTCACTATACATGTGCTGACACAGGCCAGAGAGCATATCATCAAGAAGACCTTCAAGGCACTTGAGGGAGCACCGAGAGCAGTTGTACATCTGTACAATTCCACATCTGTTGCACAGCGTGAGCAGGTGTTTAAGAAGTCAAAGGAAGAGATAAAGCAGCTTGCAGTTGACGGAGCTGTTTTACTGAGAGACCTTGCGGCAGAGACTGACGGTAATTTCCGTTTCCAGTATTCACCGGAGAGCTTTTCGGGCACTGAGGTGGATTATGCGGTTGATGTGTGCAACGCAGTGCTTGATGTATGGCAGCCAAAGGCTGATAATAAGGCCATCATCAATATCCCTACAACAGTAGAGAATGCTATGCCACATGTTTTTGCCACACAGATAGAGTATATCAACAAGCACCTCAAGTACAGAGACGGAGTAGTGCTTTGCTTACATCCTCATAATGACAGAGGCTGCGGTGTTGCCACATCAGAGCTTGGTGTGCTTGCAGGAGCTGAGGAGATAGAGGGTACGCTGTTTGGAAACGGTGAGAGAACAGGAAATGTAGATATCGTGACACTTGCCATGAATCTTTACTCACACGGAGTGGATCCACAGCTTGATTTTTCAAATCTGCCTGAGATCAGGGAAAAGTATGAGACATTTACCAGAATGAAGGTAGGCGAGAGACAGCCATATGCGGGAGACCTTGTTTTTTCTGCTTTTTCAGGCTCACATCAGGATGCTATCTCAAAGGGCATGGCATGGAGAGAGGAAAAGAAGCTTGATAAGTGGACGGTTCCATATCTGCCTATAGATCCAAAGGATGTCGGCAGGACATACGAGGCTGATGTTATCCGTATCAACAGCCAGTCAGGAAAGGGCGGAGTGGCATATATCCTTAAGCAGAGCTTCGGTATCAATGTGCCACAGCAGATGAGAGAGCAGGTCGGATACATGGTCAAGCAGGTATCGGACGAGGAGCACAAGGAGCTTTCACCTGAGTGGGTACACAGTATCTTTACAGACAATTATGTGGATTTTCATCCATATTTCACTATACCGGAGTGCCACTTTAAGCAGGTAAACGGCATTTTCGCAGAGGCAGTTATTTTACACAATGACAGCACCAGAAAGGTAGATGCCAATGGAAACGGCCGTCTCGATGCAGTCAGCAATATAATTAAGCAGTATTTTGACATCAGCTTTGAGCTCACTGTATACGAGGAGCATGCGCTTTCACACGGATCTTCATCAAAGGCTATGGCGTATGTGGGTATCACAGTTGACGGCAGTATGTTCTGGGGCGCAGGTGTGGATGAGGATATCATCAAGGCATCAATCGGAGCGCTTGTTGTTGCGGTAAACCATTACCTTGCCACCAAGGCTGACAGTCACGTGAAGGATGAGCGCTATATTGCCATGCTCAACTTCATCCAGGCCAACTACAAGACAGTATCGCTTGCAGACATGGCTGCACAGTTCAACCTGACAGAGCCGTATATCTCCAAGTACATAAAGGAGAAGTCAGGCAAGACTTTCGGAGAGCTGGTCACCAATGCCAAGATGAAGAAGGCACGTACACTGCTGAGAAACAGCATCACAACTGTTGAGAATATCGCAATCGAGGCAGGATATCAGAACGTGGAGCATTTTAACAGACAGTTCAAGAAGCTGTATGGAATGACACCGCTTGAGTACAGAAATTCAAGCACAAAATAAGCGGATACAGCATTTTAATATAACCGGATCAATATGCTAAATGACAATTCATTCAGCTGTATTGGTCCGGTTTGCTTTTTAGTATTGCACTTTTTGTGTGAAAATCTGCATTAAAATTGTATAAAAATGGGGACAATGGGCTATTGATTGTATTTTATCAAGTAATTTGTTGTTTTTACAACGGATTATATGTACAATGCGGGTATAATATAAATAAAAGATAATTATTCAGAACTACTGATAACAAAGCAGATATTGAGAATTTGTGTTTGGGATGAATAGTTATAATAAAAAGCAACTATTTGAATTATAGTTTAAGAAAGAGAGGAACGTACATGAGCAATAAAACTAGCGCAGTTGTTAAGACAAACCCAAGAAAGGCTGTAATGATCGGATGTGGATTCGTTGGTTCGGCATCAGTTTTTGCACTTATGCAGAGCGGTCTTTTTTCTGAGATAGTTCTCATTGACGCTGATAAGGACAAGGCTGAGGGAGAGGCGATGGATATAAGCCACGGTATTCCTTTTGCCAGACCTATGAAGATATATGCAGGTGGTTATGATGATGTGGCAGATGCTGCTATCATTGTTGTTTCTGCAGGTGCAGGCCAAAAGCCGGGCGAGACAAGACTTGATCTGGTAAATAAAAATGTTGCAATCTTCAAGAGCATCATTCCGGAGATTGCAAAGAGAAATTTCGGTGGAATCTTACTTATCGTTGCAAACCCTGTAGATATTTTAACACAGGTGGCACAGAAGCTTTCAGGACTTCCTGAGGAGCGTGTCATCGGGTCAGGTACCGTGCTTGACAGTGCAAGACTTAAGTACGCGCTTGGAGAGCACCTTGAGGTGGACAGCCGAAGCGTACATGCATTTATAGTAGGTGAGCATGGAGACAGTGAGGTGGTTGCATGGTCATCAGCCAATGTTTCCGGAGTGGAGCTTCACAAGATGTGCGAGATGAGAGGTCACTACAAGCACAAGGAGAATACAGAGGAAATCGCTGCAAACGTAAAGAACAGTGCTTATGAGATAATCAACCGAAAACATGCGACATATTATGGTATCGCTATGTCGGTCAGACGTATCTGCGAGGTAATCATGCGTGATGAGAAGTCTATTCTTCCTGTTTCACACATGATGCATGGACAGTACGGCATCGACGGTGTGGTTCTCTCAATGCCTGCAATCGTTGGAGCAAACGGAGTGGAGAGCGATATCCCAATCGAGTTAAACGGTGAGGAAGCTTTAAAGCTCAAGGAGTCTGCTGATGCACTTAAGAGCATACTTGACGGGCTTGAGCTGTAAATATCAGGCTCATAATATTAAACTTATATAAAATACTACAAATTCAGTAGGGTTTGGGGTATAATGATAACTGTCGGGCTGCATATATTATGTGCTCGGCGGTTATTTGATTTTATGGCAGATAATTATTTAGAATTACCGGGAAAAAGGAGTATATATAATGAGCGAAAGAAAACAAATCCATCAGGAGTTTCTGACAGGCGAAAGAGCCCTGTTTGCAAGCAACGACCTGGATATATATGATACAATTTTTGATGACGGAGAGTCACCTCTTAAGGAGAGCCATGGCATTAGCCTGACAGGCTGTTTTTTTAGATGGAAATATCCGCTATGGTACTGTAGTGACATAGCTGTAAAGGACTGTACATGGTTTGACATGGCGCGTGCGGGTGTCTGGTATACAGACAATATCTCTGTTACTGATTCAATAGTTGAGGCACCTAAGAACTTCAGGCGATGCAATAACCTAAAGCTTAAAAATGTGACATTTCCAAATGCCCAGGAGACCCTCTGGAGCTGTGATCATGTCGATATCGAGAATGTTTCGGCAAAGGGAGATTATTTTGGCATGAATACAAATAATCTTATCATGAAGAATTTCCAGCTGGTCGGCAACTATTCGTTTGACGGTTCAAGGAATGTAGAGGTGCACGATTCAAAGCTTATCTCAAAGGATGCCTTCTGGAATACGGAAAATGTCACAGTCTATGATTCATTTATTACAGGTGAATACCTTGGCTGGAACGCAAAGAATCTGACACTTATAAACTGCACAATCGAAAGCTTACAGGGGCTTTGCTATATAGACAATCTCGTTATGAAAAACTGCAAGCTGATAAACACTACGCTTGCCTTTGAGTATTCTTCGGTAGATGCAGAGATTTGCAGTAAGGTGGACAGTGTTTAAATCCGACAAGCGGAGTGATAAGGGCAAAGGAGATTGGCACACTGACTATCGAAAAGGACAGAGTTGACCCATCAAAGACTAAGATAATATGTGAGGGAAAATAATCTATGTATGATTTTGATACCGTTGTAGACAGAAGAAATACAGGCTCACTAAAGTGGGATGTGGCAGAAAATGAGCTCCCGATGTGGGTAGCAGATATGGATTTTAAGACAGCACCCCAGATAATAGATGCAATATCAGAGCGTGTTTCTCACGGAGTGTTTGGCTATTCCATCATTCCGGATGAGTGGAATGATGCGTATATTTCGTGGTGGGACAGACGCCATGGGCTTAAAATCGAAAGAGACAGCCTGATTTTTTGCACAGGGGTCGTACCGGCCATATCATCTACAGTGCGAAAGCTCACAACACCCGGTGAAAATGTGCTTATCATGACACCGGTATACAATATATTTTTTAATTCCATATTTAATAACGGCGTAAATGTGCAGGAAAGCCCGCTTGGGTACGAAAACGGCAGATATTTTGTGGACTATGACAGGTTGGAGCATGACCTTTCCAATCCACAGACCTCGCTTATGATATTTTGCAACCCTCACAATCCGTGCGGTATCATCTGGACAAAGGATGAGCTTGCGAAAATAGGTGCACTCTGCAGGAAGTACAATGTGACGGTCATATCAGACGAGATACACTGCGACATCACAGCACCGGGAAAATCATACGTGCCGTTTGCGGCAGCATCAGAGGACTGCGCTGATATAAGCATCACCTGTATTGCTCCGACCAAGTGCTTTAATATGGCAGGCTTACAGACTGCGGCAGTGATGGTGCCAAATAAATTTTTGCGCCACAAAGTATGGCGCGCATTAAATACAGACGAGGTGGCGGAGCCAAACGCATTTGCCATCACGGCAGCAGTTGCGGCATTCACAAAGGGTGAGCCGTGGCTTGAGGAGCTCAGAAAATATCTCTGGGAAAACCGCAAAACAGTCTGTGACTTCGTGGCAGAAAATCTGCCGCAGATACATGTAGTGGATGCCGATGCGACATACCTCATGTGGCTTGACTGCAGTGCACTCACAGATGATTCTGTGGCATTTACGCAGATGATTCGCGAAAAGACAGGCCTTTATCTGTCGGAGGGAGCTGAGTTTGGAGGCAATGGCCGTTACTTTGTGCGATTGAATATCGCATGCCCCGGTTCAGTGCTTATGGAAGGGTTGGAAAGGTTAAAAAGAGCTCTCGTTTAAGCTGAATATGTACATTTTTAAAATAAATAAGACCGGTGATCGGCCGGTCTTATCTGGTATAATTAAACATTTATGGCATACAAGATTTAGAAATATATCATGCATACGTTTGTTTTCTGATTCGATAGTTAGTATACACTAACACGAATTAGAAGTCAATAACAAATATGGATTTTTGTGATTTTTATAAATCACGTACAAATCAAAAAGAAAAGTTTTGCAAACAATAAAATGTATGTTATAATAATATAACTGAATTAAAACGAACGAAAATAAACTCACGGGGGTATTCGAAATGCGAAACAATGAATCATCAGAAAACTATTTAGAGACCATACTTATTCTCAGCAAGAAGCTTCCTGTGGTACGCTCAGTTGATATAGCAAATGAGCTTGGATTTAAGAAATCCAGCGTGAGTATAGCCATGAAAAACCTTAGAGAGAGGAACAATATCACAGTTAGTGATGCAGGATTTATCACACTCACAGATTCAGGAAGACAGATAGCAGAGATGATATACGAAAGACATGAGCTTTTGTCAGAGTGTCTTGAGAAGCTTGGTGTTGATAAGGAGATTGCAGCAGAGGATGCATGCCGTATAGAGCATGTCATCAGTTCTGAGAGCTTTGAAGCAATCAAGAAGCATATACATAAGAGCTGATATATGAAACCAGTACCGCATGGTACTGGTTTTTTAGTGTATCGTTTTTCTTGTATATATGAGAAAAATCATCTATAATAGTGAAGCTGTAATCGGCGACATAAAATCTGAAAGGGGAAAAGATGAAACAGATATTAAAATATTTAAAGGAGTACAAAAAGGAATGCATCTGTGCTCCGTTATTTAAGCTGCTGGAAGCATCCTTTGAGCTTATAGTACCGCTTGTCATGGCGGCAATCATTGATAACGGAATTACGGCTTCGGACAAGCCGTATATATGGAAGATGGGAGGTGTGCTGGTGCTGCTTGCGGCAGTTGGTCTGGCAAGTTCGGTCACAGCACAGTATTTTGCGGCAAAGGCGGCAGTCGGTTTTTCCACAAAGCTTCGCCATATATTGTTTGAAAAGATAGAGTCACTGTCATTCTCAAAGATGGATACAGTGGGCACATCGACACTTATCACGAGGATGACAAGCGATATAAACCAGGTGCAGTCAGGAGTCAATCTGGTGCTTCGACTCTTCCTTCGCTCGCCATTTATTGTATTCGGAGCTATGGCGATGGCTTTTACAGTAAATGTAAGAGCGGCAATGGTTTTTGTAGTTACCATACCTCTGCTTTCAATAGTGGTATTCTCAGTTATGGCTGCAAGCCTTCCGCTTTACAAAAAGGTGCAGAGCTCTCTTGACACAGTGCTTTCACACACCAGGGAGAATTTAGAGGGAACCAGGGTTATAAGAGCTTTCAATAAGCAAAATGATGAGATTGACAGCTTCAACAGGGACAACGAGTTTTTAACCAATATGCAGCAGGTTGTAGGACGAATCTCAGCACTCACCAATCCTCTGACATTTATCATTATAAATATCGCAACAATCGCTGTTATCGTATCAGGCGGCAAGCAGGTATACGCAGGAATCCTCACACAGGGTGAGGTTGTGGCACTTGTAAACTACATGTCACAGATACTTGTCGAGTTGATAAAGCTTGCAAACCTCATCGTACAGGTGACCAAGGCAGTGGCGTGCGGTAATCGTATAGCGGATGTGCTTTCTATTCCATCAAAGCTTCCTGAGAAAAATCCTAAGCTCATTGGTGCAAAGGATGGCGCACCTGAGGTTGAGTTTGACCATGTCTGCATGACCTATGAGGGAGCGGCCGATGAGACACTCACAGATATAAGCTTTACAGTGCAAAAGGGACAGACAATCGGAATCATCGGTGGTACAGGTTCAGGAAAATCAAGCCTTGTAAACCTTATCCCGAGGTTTTATGATGCCACAAAGGGTACTATAAGGATTCAGGGAAATGATATAAATGACTACGATGCAGTGCAGCTTCGAGACAAAATCGGTGTTGTAATGCAAAAGGCAGTGCTTTTTGCAGGAACGATAGCCGACAACCTGCGCTGGGGCAAAAATGATGCCACAGAGGAGGAAATGTGGAAGGCACTCGATATAGCACAGGCGACAGAGGTTGTAAAGGGCAAGGAGGGAGGCCTTGACTACATGATAGAGCAGGGCGGCAAGAACTTATCAGGTGGTCAGAAGCAGCGTCTTACAATTGCCAGAGCTGTTGTAAAGGATCCTGACATACTGATACTTGACGACAGTGCATCGGCACTTGATTTTGCTACAGATGCGGCACTTCGAAAAGCATTGTCCCAGGATACGGAAAATATGACAGTATTTCTGGTATCGCAGAGAGCATCCTCTGTCATGCATGCCGATAAGATCCTGGTATTGGATGACGGAAAGATGGTGGGATACGGCAATCATGAAGAGCTGCTTGGAGAGTGCGGTGTTTATCAGGAAATCTGTCGGTCTCAGTTTTCGAAAGAGAGGGGGTTCAGTATGCATAAAAGAAAAAAGTGTATGGAAAAAGATACTCTGGCTGAATTCGGCCCTATCTGCATTTTTTGATGCTATCATTCGTATTTGCGGGTATTTCTGCGTTGCTGACATTGTATGCTCCGATTCTGATCGGTAATGCTGTGGATCTGATTATTGGAAAAGGAAGTGTGGATTTTGATGCGATCGGCAGGATCCTGTTCAGGCTGGCAGGGATTATTGTTATAACCAGCGCTGCGCAGTGGCTGATGAATCTGTGCAACAACCACATTACGTATCGGGTAGTTAAGGATGTCCGTACAAAGGCATTTGCAAAGCTGCAGAAGCTTCCTCTGAAATATGTAGACAGCCATGCATATGGAGAGACCATCAGTCGGATCATCACCGATGTGGAGCAGTTTTCGGACGGGCTCCTCATGGGATTTACGCAGTTCTTTACCGGTGTGGTGACGATTCTGGGAACCCTGGTATTTATGCTGTTGATCAATGTGAAGATTGCGTTGGTTGTGATCCTGATCACGCCGGTATCTTTGTTTGTGGCAAGCTTTATTGCGAAGAGGACCTACGTGTTTTTTAAAGCACAGTCAGAGACAAGAGCACAGATGACATCCCTTGTCGATGAAATGGTGGGAAATCAGAAGGTTGTGCAGGCATTTGGATACGGTGACCGGGCAGTGGAGAGGTTTGATACGATCAACAAAAAGCTCCAGAAAGTCAGCCTTCAGGCGATTTTCTTTTCGTCCATTACGAATCCGAGTACCCGGTTTGTCAACGGACTGGTGTATACAGGGGTCAGCATTGCAGGTGCGTTTACCGCAATCGGAGGCGGGATCACGGTGGGGCAGCTGTCTTGCTTTTTAAGTTATGCAAACCAGTATACAAAGCCGTTTAACGAAATCTCAAGTGTGGTCACAGAGCTTCAGAATGCACTGGCATGCGCACGGCGGGTATTTGACTTTATTGAGGAACAACCGGAAGAGCCGGATGCGGCATCGGCGATCGAACTGAAAAATCCAGACGGCAGTATGACACTGGAACATGTCAGTTTTTCTTATAATCCGGAGATTAAGCTTTTACAGGATCTGAACCTGAATGTAAAGCCGGGTCAGAAAATTGCGATTGTAGGACCGACGGGATGCGGAAAGACGACGCTGATCAATCTTCTGATGCGTTTTTATGATATTCAAAGTGGAGAGGTCCGTGTCAGCAATACTGGAATTCAGAATATTACAAGAGACAGTTTGCGGGCCAACTTTGGAATGGTTCTGCAGGAGACCTGGCTGAAAGCAGGAACGATACGCAGAAAATATTGCGTATGGAAAAGAGGATGCTACAAGGGGAGAAATTATTACAGCGGCAAAGGCTGCTCATGCACATGGATTTATCCGGAGAATGGAGCAGGGATATGATACGCTGATCCAGGAAGAGGGCAGTAACCTGTCACAGGGGCAGAAGCAGCTTTTGTGTATTGCCAGAGTTATGCTCAGAATTCCGGATATGTTGATTCTGGACGAGGCAACCTCTTCGATCGATACCCGTACAGAAATGAAGATTCAGGAAGCGTTCCAGAGTATGATGAAAGGACGCACCAGCTTTATTGTGGCACATCGGCTTTCTACTATTCGGGAGGCAGATGTGATCCTCGTGATGAAGAATGGAAATATTATTGAACAGGGCAGCCATGAGGAGTTGTTAGAAAAAGGCGGATTTTATAAAAATCTGTATGAAAGCCAGTTTGCGTCTTAGAAAAAAGCCCGGGGAGATCATGCATTTCCCCGGGCGGTCATATATTCATGCTCGCGTTTTAATCTGCAAGACAGTCTTTTGCGAGCCAGTGCTGATTGGTCGGTGTGAGGATCGCTTTGTACGGAAACGGTCCCGCACCGCTTTTTTTCAAAGCAAGAAGCGCCTGATCCAGCTTCTGGTTGGAAAGTCCGCAGAATACAATCATTGTATCGGAGAGTTCTTCTCCGTCATAAGTTTCTTCAGAAGGTGTCATGTCCGGCAGACCGGCAAGCACCCCGAGAGGCTGGCTGTAATCTTTGAGTGCAATGTGGCGGATGCGCACACGAAGCGGAAGCAGTGCACGTTCCACTTTCTTTTTTACTTCTTTGTCTGATATATGGAATAATAAAATGCTTTCTCTCATACAGATGAAATCTCCTATCTCTCTTTTTGTATTTATTGTAATAGATTTTATCTTGTAAGGAAAGGGCAGATTATAAAAAATCTATTGACGGATGCAGGGAAAAGAAATATAATGGCTGTATTAAGAAAATAATACAATAATACGACAGGTGTACAGCACACCAGGCACAGCCGGGAGGAAAAGTATGATTGAGATTAAGAATCTGACCAAGACGTATAAGTTGAATAAAAAGCAGATGAAAGAGTCCAGAACCACAAATCCGATCAAGACGGCAGTCAATGATCTTACGCTGACTGCGAGAAAAGGCGAGATTTATGGCCTTCTGGGACCTAATGGAGCAGGGAAGACGACTACGCTGCGCTGTATTTCCACGATCATCAGGCCGACAAAAGGCGAGATTTATGTAGATGGACATGAGGTGCGCAAAGAGCCGGAGAAGGTGCGGGAAAAGATCGGATTTCTGACCGGAGATATCAAGCTGGATCCACAATTCTCCCCGGATTATATGTTCGACTTTTTCGGAAAGATCCATGGAGTGAAGCCGGAGAAGCTCAAAGAACGAAAAGAGGAACTGTTTACTTATTTTGGGATCAAGGATTTTGCGCACAAAAAGATGAAAGAGCTGTCAACCGGAATGGGGCAGAAGGCTGCAATCGCAGTCAGCCTGGTACATGATCCGGATATTGTTATTTTTGATGAACCGACAAACGGTCTGGATGTCGTGACGGCAAGGAGTGTGACAGACTATCTGAAGCGCCTGAAAGAGGAGGGAAAGCTGGTCATTATTTCTACACATATCATGTCAGAGGCAGAGAAGCTGTGTGACCGGATCGGAGTGATTATTGACGGAAGAAAAGTGATGGAAGGGCATCTGGAGGATATCTTAAGAGAGACACAGACAGAAGATCTGGAGGATGCGTTTTTTGAATTGTACAGTCAGGTAAAAGGAGGCGGGGAAGATGCGTGAGATTCGATTGATCTGTAAAAAAGAATTATCCAGAGTGCTGACAGACAGAAAGATGTTATTTTCCATATTTCTTCTGCCGGCGATCATCATGGTGGTCGTAATGAATGTAATGACCAGTTTTTCGGAAAATTTGGAGAATGATGTCAAATCTCATGCTCCCATCGTTTATCTGCAGAGTGCCCCGGAGGGTGTGGAGCAGTACTTGAAGGCGTATAATGAGAGATGGATCTGCGCACGATGGATGACGAACAGAAAGTGACAGAGGAAAATCCGAGATGGATCAGCCGATTTGTGGATTGCTTTTCACAGGATTTCTGGAGCAGATAGAAGTTTATAAGACCGGGGATGAGATTCCCCAGATTAAAGTTTATTACAATCCGTCCGAAGAGTATTCACAGGCTGCCTATGAAGGCGTGGCAGGCGGATGTCTGGAGGTTTACCGACAGGCACTGTTGTCAGAGCGTGTCGGAGATATGCAGTCTTTGACAGTATTTACAGTGAATTCAGACAATCCGGACATGGTGATCCAGGATGAACAGAAAGCCGGTGGAAAAGCGCTGGGTATGATGCTTCCGTATTTTGTGACGATCTTGCTTTTTGCGGGGGCAATGGGACTCGGAACCGATATGGTGGCAGGAGAAAAAGAGCGCGGTACCATGGCAAGTATGCTGGTATCGCCGATTAAAAGAAGCTCGATCGTACTCGGAAAAGTATTTGCACTGATGATTATTTCAGGAATCAGTTCGGTTGTATATGTTGCGGTTATGGTAGGCTTCCTGCCACAGATGATGGGGGCCTATGGAAGTGAAGGTCTGGGACTGAGTCTGGAAGTCGGGCAGGTGCTGATGATGGCATTTTTGCTGATCGCGATCGCATTTCTGTATTCCGGAATCATCGTTCTGATTTCTGTCTTTGCAAAAGATACAAAAGAGGCAAGCAGCTATATTATGCCGGTTTATATGCTGATCCTGATTTTGGGGATCGCGACAATGTTTACGACGCAGAATATTGAAAACTGGTATTATGCAGTACCGGTGTTTAATACAGCGCTGGCGTTACAGGGAATTCTTACAGGAGATGTGAGTGTGATGCAGTATGCGGTGACACTGGCAGAGACATTGATCCTGGGAATGATACTGATTACGGTAATCGCAAAAGCATTTGAAAGTGAAAAGGTAATGGCAAAATAGAGATTGTTTCAGACAGAGCATTTCACAAAGAGAAGGTGCCTGCATATAGTAACAGTAAGAAGGCTGTTGCTGTATGCAGGCGCTTTTTATAGCGGCAGAACGGATTTCGGGAAGCGGGTGTGAGGTGTGAGGCTCTGTGAACTGAGAGAGAAAGAAGTAATCAATATATGTAACTGCAGAAGACTTGGCTGTGTGGTGGATGTGGATATTGATGTCTGCGATGGAAAGGTTCTGGCGATCATCATTCCGGTTCCCGGGAAGATCTGCGGGATACTTGGCAGTGACGGAGAATATGTGATTCCGTTCGGTTGTATTAAAAAAATCGGGCCGGATATCATTTTGGTGGAAATCTGTGAAGAAAAGTTTTTGCAAAAGTACTAGATGTTGGTTATAATGGGGAAAAGAAACCAAATGCAAAGGAAAAAGAAAGGCGGAAACAAGTATGAAATGTCCGTATTGTGGTCATCCGGATACGCGGGTGATCGATTCCAGACCGGCGGAAGACAACAACGCCATCCGAAGAAGAAGATCCTGCGATGAATGCGGGAAACGATTTACAACCTATGAAAAGGTAGAGACGATTCCCTTGATCGTGATCAAAAAAGACAATAACAGAGAGCAGTATGACAGATCCAAGATTGAAGCCGGAGTTTTGCGGGCATGCTATAAGCGTCCGGTTTCAGCACAGCAGATCCAGCAGACGATCGATGATATCGAGCTCCAGATATTTAAAAGAGAGGACAAAGAGATCCCAAGCAAATTGATCGGAGAGATCGTGATGGATCGTCTCAAAGATCTGGATCCGGTCGCATATGTCCGTTTTGCATCTGTATACAGAGAGTTTAAGGATGTCAATACATTTATGTCCGAACTGAAGAAGATCCTGGAGTAGCCGTATGCGAACCTATAAATTGACGATCGCTTATGATGGAAGCCGGTATCAGGGCTGGCAGAGACAGAGCAATACAGACAAGACGGTCCAGGGGCTTTTAGAACAGGCAGCATCTGAGACTGCCGGATATCCGCTGGAGGTACAGGGATCCGGCCGTACCGATGGAGGTGTCCATGCGAAGGGGCAGACGGCCAGTGTGATCCTGCGCGGAAAAGTACAGGAGTCTGAGTTTTTACAAAATATGAACCGGCTGCTTCCTTTGGATATCCGGGTGACCGAAATGGAACTGGTAAAGAACGGGTTTCACGCGAGACTCAGTGCAGTTGGAAAATGTTATGAATACTGGATCGATATGCGGGAAAAACCAGATGTGTTTATGCGAAAGTATACCTATCATTATCCGAAAGAGCTGAATATAGAGGCGATGCAAAGAGCAGCGGATGATCTGATTGGACGGTATGATTTTGCCGCATTTACGGACAAAAAAGAGGAAAAGTCCACAATTCGCACAATTTATGCTATAATCGTGGAGGTACAGGGGGACAAGTTGAGGATCGAATACCGGGGCAGCGGTTTTATGTATCATATGGTGAGGATCCTGACAGGAACTCTGTTGGAAGTAGGAGACGGAAGAAGGACGCCGGAATCGGTGAAGGCTGCACTGGCAGGCAGAGATAGGGCAGATGCCGGATTTCTTGCACCTGCAAGAGGGCTGACATTAAAAGAAGTGTATTATTAGATTGGGGGCGGGTACGAAAGTAGACGGTCCCTTTTGGGTTTTTCTAAAGAAAACAGGAGGATTTATGAAGCTGATATCATGGAATGTAAATGGAATCCGTGCCTGCGTACAGAAAGGGTTTCTGGAATTCTTTCGGGAAGCAGATGCAGATATTTTCTGTTTGCAGGAGACAAAACTGCAGGCAGGTCAGATCGAGCTGGATCTGGAAGGATATGAGCAGTACTGGAATTATGCCGTGAAAAAAGGATATTCCGGAACGGCTGTATTTACAAAAAAGAAACCATTGAATATGACTTATGGAATCGGAATCGAGGAGCACGATCAGGAAGGTCGTGTCATCACACTGGAATTTGAAGAATTTTATTTTGTGACTGTGTACACGCCGAATTCTCAGAACGAGCTTGCCAGGCTGGATTACCGCATGAAGTGGGAATCTGATTTTCTGGCGTATTTGAAGAAACTGGAAGAGAAAAAGCCTGTGATTTTCTGTGGTGATCTGAACGTGGCACACAAAGAAATTGACTTGAAAAATCCGAAGACGAACCGGAAAAACGCCGGATTTACGGATGAAGAAAGAGGAAAATTCACCGAGATGTTAAATGCGGGATTTATTGATACATTCCGGTATTTCTATCCGGATCAGGAAGGGATTTATTCCTGGTGGTCTTATCGGTTCAGTGCCAGAGCAAAGAATGCAGGGTGGCGGATCGATTATTTTTGTGTTTCAGAATGTTTGAAAGACCGGCTTGCGGATGCAAAGATCCTGACAGATGTCATGGGATCTGACCATTGTCCGATCGAGCTGGATTTAAAATAAAAAGGAGAGAATGAACATGACAAAGATTGATATTATTTCCGGATTTTTAGGAGCCGGAAAAACAACATTTATTAAAAAGATGCTCAAAGAAGCATTTTCGGGAGAACAGGTTGTGCTTATCGAGAACGAATTCGGAGAGATCGGGATTGACGGAGGATTTCTTAAGGAAGCGGGAATTGAAATCAGGGAGATGAATTCCGGATGTATC
>ENA-OQJR01000010-OQJR01000010.1-human-gut-metagenome-genome-assembly--contig:-NODE-10-length-47261-cov-5.449463_pt1 | contig 47261 bp, 55 predicted proteins | sample MGYA00242614_ERZ504781 | MGnify/ENA primary metagenome ERZ504781 (study PRJEB26092, sample SAMD00036365) | human gut metagenome | host: Homo sapiens | study: EMG produced TPA metagenomics assembly of...
CAAAAAAGTTTTTTTAAAAAAACTACAAGCTAAAAAAAGCTAGAGAGTTTTTGAGCTTATTTGAAGACTTGGGTGGCAAAGTGTAAGGCGATACTAGCGATGCGGTCTTTTCTTTCAAGGTCAGCGTCATTTGCAAGGCTACGTGGGTCCTATTTTTCGCTGTCAAGATTGTCGGCGGAATAGAAAAACTGAAAAATGATTAATCTGTCTAAAGTTAGCTAGTGCGGCAATAGCAGAGCATTCCATGTCAACAGCGATAGCACCTTGTGCCTTTCTAGCTAGCATTTTGCTTTGTGTTTCACGGTAAATACCATCTGTCGACCAGACTTTGCCTTCAGTATAAGAGATGCTTTGATGACTAAGAAAGTTTTTAAAGCGCTCACGATAAAGTTGGATTAAGAGCAATTTCATTAGTAGCAGGGGCATAGTGATAGCTTGTTCCTTCGTCGCGAATAGCAGAGTTTGGAATAATAATCGAGGTTTCTTTAATGCTATTATCAAGGACGCCACAAGTTCCAAAGACAAGGAGATTTTCTGCTCCCATGGCAATGATATCTTCTAAGACGGCAACGCAGCTACTTGCCCCGACGTAGGAGTTAAAAAAGCCGATTTTTTCTCCAAGAAAGTCAAGCTCATAAATTGGAATTTCGAGATTAGCCACACTTGTTTTAGCGATCTGACGGTGAGGAACTTCGGCTAAAATTCTAGCAAAGGTTGCTCTTGCAAAGCAGGTCACAACTGTTTTTGGAAATTGAGGAAGACTTGTCACGATGTCACTGGGATTGATGAGGGCTCTTTTTTCTGGGTCAAATTGCGATAGAATCATATTGCATCTCCTTTATAAAGTGTGTCGAAATATTTTTAATATTCTACTTTAAATAGTAGCAAAAGACAAGTTTCTGTGAGAAAAAAGCTGAGGGACTCTTTTTTAGCCTTATCTGAACTTATTTTCAAAAAAAATTTCTTAAAAAGGAAGGGATTCATGGAAATCATGTTACAAATCCTTTACAAGGCTCTCATTTTTTCAAGGTTTGTGTTATAATATGACCTAGGAAATCAGACGAGAGGTATTTATGACTTACGAACAAGAATTTTTAAAAGAATTTGAAGCTTGGGTTGATTCACAGATTACAGTTAATGAGATGGCAATGGAAACCAGCCGTAAGATTGTGGAAGAAGATAAGGATGAACGTGCTGCTGATGCTTACATCCGTTACGAAAGCAAACTTGATGCTTACCGTTATATCCAAGGCAAATTTGCTAATTATAAAGCCGGCAAAGGTTTCCACGAATTACCAGATAATCTTTTAGGGGAGAGAAATTACTAAAATGGCAAAGAAAAAGAATCGAAAAAAAGAGTACTTATTGAAATTAAAACGTGCAGGTATCATCAAAACAGCTGCAACTTCAACTGTTAAAGCTGCTGCTAACGTTGTTTCAAAAGCGACTCTTAGTTTGGAAGAATTTTCAGCGATTTCTGCCGTAGAAGGCATTCGACCAAAATTTGTTGAAACACTTTATAATGAAGGAATTAAATCAGTATCTGATTTCCAAAATTACACAGAAAAAGAAGTTTTGGCCTTTAAAGGAATTGGTCCAGCAACAGTTAACAAACTTAAAGAAAATGGCGTGGCTTTCAAAGCTTAATCCATTTGCGTTAGCTGACCAAATCTGTTAAAATAAAAATATTCAGAGGTGTCTTGAAGACCATTTGTTACAGAAAGCGGTGGCGCTGAGAAATCCGCACAAATGTCGAGGCTGGTTGCTGAAGGTTGTAACTGAATAACAAAGTTGCGAGTGCTAGTCACTCGAATGTGGGTGGTACCGCGGATTTATACAAGTTCGTCCCTGTCGAAAGACAGGGGCGATTTTTTGTTTGATATTAAATCATATGGTTACGATATTAATACTCACTAAATGCGCGTGAGTAGCAAGGCACCTGATAATTTGAATTAATTAATTTACTGAAAAAATTGTAGAAAGGACACATTATGTCAAAAGAACTTTCACCAAAATATAACCCAGCTGAAGTTGAAGCTGGTCGTTATCAAAAATGGTTAGACGAAGATGTTTTCAAGCCTTCAGGCGATAAGAAAGCACATCCGTATTCAATCGTTATTCCACCACCAAACGTTACAGGTAAACTTCACCTTGGTCACGCTTGGGATACAACTTTGCAAGATATTATTATCCGTCAAAAACGTATGCAAGGTTTTGATACTTTGTGGTTGCCAGGTATGGACCACGCTGGTATCGCAACACAAGCAAAAGTTGAAGCACGTCTTGCTGAAGATGGTATCTCACGTTACGACCTTGGTCGTGAAAAATTCCTTGATAAAGTTTGGGAATGGAAAAATGAATACGCATCAACAATCAAACAACAATGGGGTAAGATGGGTATCTCTGTAGATTACTCACGTGAACGTTTCACCCTTGACGAAGGTTTGTCAAAAGCAGTTCGTAAAGTCTTTGTTCAACTTTACAAAAAAGGTTGGATTTACCGTGGTGAATTTATCATCAACTGGGATCCAAAAGCTCGTACAGCTCTTTCTGATATCGAAGTTATCCACAAAGATGTCGAAGGTGCATTCTACCACATGAACTACATGTTGGAAGATGGTTCACGTAGCCTTGAAGTGGCAACAACTCGTCCTGAAACAATGTTTGGTGACGTTGCCGTTGCGGTTAACCCAAATGATGACCGTTACAAAGATTTGATTGGTAAAAATGTTATCCTTCCAATCGTTAACAAAGCTATTCCAATCGTTGGTGACGAACACGCTGACCCAGAATTCGGTACTGGTGTGGTTAAAATCACTCCTGCACATGACCCTAACGATTTCCTAGTTGGTCAACGTCACAACTTGCCACAAATCAACGTTATGAACGACGATGGTACAATGAACGAACTTGCTGGTGAATTTGCTGGTATGGACCGTTTTGAAGCACGTAAAGCTGTCGTTAAAAAATTGGAAGAAATCGGTGCGCTTGTTGAAATCGAAAAAATGGTTCACAGCGTTGGTCACTCAGAACGTACTGGTGTGCCAGTTGAACCTCGTTTGTCAACACAATGGTTCGTTAAAATGGATCAATTGGCTAAAAATGCCATTGCTAACCAAGACACTGATGACGAAGTGAAATTCTACCCACCACGTTTCAACGATACTTTCCTTCAATGGATGGAAAATGTTCACGACTGGGTTATTTCTCGTCAATTATGGTGGGGTCACCAAATCCCAGCATGGTATAATGCTGAAGGTGAAATGTACGTCGGTGAAGAAGCTCCAGAAGGTGACGGATGGACTCAAGACGAAGACGTTCTTGATACTTGGTTCAGTTCAGCTCTATGGCCATTCTCAACAATGGGTTGGCCTGATACAGAAGCAGAAGACTTCAAACGTTACTTCCCAACTTCAACATTGGTAACTGGTTATGATATCATCTTCTTCTGGGTATCACGTATGATTTTCCAATCATTGGAATTCACAGGACGCCGTCCATTTGAAAACGTGCTTATCCACGGTCTTATCCGTGACGAACAAGGACGTAAAATGTCTAAATCACTTGGTAACGGTATTGACCCAATGGACGTTATCGAAAAATACGGTGCTGACGCCCTTCGTTGGTTCTTGTCAAATGGTTCTGCACCAGGTCAAGACGTTCGTTTCTCTTACGAAAAAATGGATGCTGCTTGGAACTTCATTAACAAAATCTGGAACATTTCTCGTTACATTTTGATGAACAATGAAAATCTTACACTGGAACAAGCTAGCGCCAACGTTGAAAAAGTTGCTGCTGGTACAGCTGGTAACGTTACTGACCGTTGGATCCTTCATAACTTGAATGAAACAATCGCTAAAGTCACTGAAAACTTTGATAAATTTGAATTTGGTGTAGCTGGTCACATCCTTTACAATTTCATCTGGGATGAATTTGCTGACTGGTACGTTGAGTTGACTAAAGAAGTTCTTTACAGCGACAATGAAGACGAAAAAGTTATCACTCGTTCAGTTCTTCTTTACACACTTGATAAAATCCTTCGTTTGCTTCACCCAATCATGCCATTCGTAACTGAAGAAATCTTTGAACAAATTTCTGAAGGTTCAATCGTAACAGCTGAATACCCAACTGTTAACCCAGTATTTGAAAATGAAGCTGCGCACAAAGGTGTTGAAAGTCTTAAAGACCTTATCCGTGCCGTTCGTAACGCACGTAGCGAAGTGAACGTTGCACCAAGCAAACCAATCACACTTCTTGTGAAAACAAGCGACAAAGAATTGGAAGACTTCTTCAACAGCAATGTGAACTATATCAAACGTTTCACAAACCCTGAAAAACTTGAAATTTCTTCTGATATCGAAGCTTCAGAATTGGCAATGTCTAGCGTTATCACTGGTGCTGAAATCTTCTTGCCACTTGCTGACCTTCTTAACGTTGAAGAAGAATTGGCACGTCTTGACAAAGAACTTGCTAAATGGCAAAAAGAATTGGACATGGTTGCTCGCAAACTTGGTAACGAAAAATTCGTCGCTAACGCTAAACCAGAAGTTGTCCAAAAAGAACGTGACAAACAAGTTGACTACCAAGCCAAATACGACGCAACAGTGGAAAGGATTAAAGAGATGGAGAAGTTGGGGTAAAAAGATGGTCTTGTTTGATATGAGCGCAGATTGTGCCCCCTTTTTAAGTTAGACCCGAGATATCGTCAAAATCTCCTGAACTAGCTGACAATATCAGTTAGTTCATTTTATTATGTCTTCAAGTCATGGTTTTAGTGACTGTTACCGTGACAAAGGTCATCATTTGAATTGATGCGGAAGTATTTGCCTGTATTGATGTTTTGGTGAGTAGGGAGAACCTCTATCAGTCAAAATGAGTGTTTCCTTTCTCAAACTTTTCAGCCATGCTATTTCAGTGGGTGCTTTATTTAATTTTTGGTATAATAAAAGTATTGAAAGAGGAAACTATGGCACAAATAACGAAAAAAGCTTTGGAAGCGTCTTTGAAGCACTTGTTGCTACAAAAGCCTCTGCCTAAGATTACGATTCAGGATCTTACGGATGACTGTGGGATTAGTCGGATGACTTTTTATTATCACTTCAAGGACATTTATGATTTAGTAGAGTGGTCTTGTGAGGAAGATGCGCAAAAGGCTCTTGGTGAAAATAGGCATTATGATAGCTGGGAGGAAGGGCTGCTGGATATTTTTAAAGCAGTCAGGGAAAATAAGCCTTTTATCCTTAATGTTTACCATTCGGTGAGTCGGGAGCAGATTGAAACCTATCTCTATCAGTTGACCTATCAGCTCATGATTGATGTGGTTGAGGAAAAGGCAGTTAGTTTACGCGTCAGCACTGAAGATAAGGGCTTTATAGCAGACTTTTACAAGTATGCCCTAGTCGGGCTCATGTTGGATTGGATTAAAAAGGACATGAGAGAAGACCCTCAAGACTTGGTCAATCGTCTGGCAATTTTGGTGCATGGTAATATTGTGGCTGCTCTGCAACATTATGATACTAAAGGGAGATAGCTCTGCTTTTTATCAAATATGCTTAAATGATAAAAAAATTATCATTTAAGCTTTTTTGTTTATTGTTCTTAGGTGGGGAGGCTTTTACAATAGAGATAAGTAAAAAAGATGAGAGGTATTCAAAATGTATTATTCTAGTGGTAATTATGAAGCTTTTGCTCGTCCTCAAAAGCCAGCTGGTGTTGATCACAAATCGGCCTATATCATAGGTTCTGGCTTAGCTGCTCTTTCAGCAGCATGCTTTCTTGTTCGTGATGGGCAAATGCTTGGTAAGCAAGTTCATATCTTAGAAAAGGATCCGATTCCTGGCGGGGCCTGTGATGGTTATCAATACAGTGATATTGGCTATGTCATGCGTGGCGGCCGTGAGATGGACAATCATTTTGAATGCATGTGGGATCTTTTCCGCTCAATTCCTTCCATTGAAACTGACGGCGTCAGTGTCTTGGATGAATATTATTGGCTCAATAAAGCAGACCCTAACTACTCGCTCTGCCGCGCGACTGAAAAACAAGGTCAAGATGCTCATACAGATAAGAAGTTTGGCTTGTCTGACAAGGCAGCTATGGAAATTATGAAACTCTTCTTTACACCTGATGAAGATCTTTATAACAAACGAATCAATGAAGTTTTTGATGATGAGGTTTTTGATTCCAATTTCTGGCTTTATTGGCGAACCATGTTTGCTTTTGAAAATTGGCATTCTGCTTTGGAAATGAAGCTTTATATCAAGCGCTTTATCCATCATATCAGTGGTTTGCCTGATTTCACAGCTCTGCGTTTTACCCGTTACAATCAATACGAATCTATGATTTTGCCGATGGTCAAGTATCTGGAATCTTTTGGCGTTGTTTTCCATTACAATACTAAAGTTGTCAATGTCCTCTTTGACTGTCAAAAAGATAAGAAAGTCGCTAAAAAGATTGAAGTTATTCGTGAGGGGGAAGAAGACAGCATTGACCTGACTGAAAATGATTTGGTCTTTATCACCAATGGCGGCTGTGTTGAAAATTCAAGTTATGGTAGCCAAGATAAGCCTGCTAGCTTTAACAAGGCGATTCGTCCAGGTGGCGGTTGGGATATGTGGCGGAAGATTGCGGCACAAGATGCTAGCTTTGGTCATCCAGACAAATTCTGCTATGATCCCGAGCAATCTAATTGGATGAGTGCCACAGTAACGACGATCGATGATAAGATTCCATCTTATATTCAAAAAATTTGTAAGCGTGATCCATTTTCAGGCAAGGTTGTTACAGGCGGAATTGTCACTGTTAAGGATTCAAGTTGGCTGATGAGCTGGACGGTTAACCGCCAACCACAATTTAGAAACCAAGCTAAAAATGAATTAGTGGTTTGGGTTTATGGGTTATTTTCTGATAAGGAAGGTGACTATATCAAAAAACCAATGCGCGATTGCACTGGTCAGGAAATTTGTGCCGAATGGCTTTATCATATGGGAGTGCCCGTATCAGAAATTGATAATTTGTCGCGTCACAGTGCCAAAACTGTTCCTTGTATGATGCCTTACATAACAGCCTTTTTTATGCCACGTGAAAAAGGAGATCGTCCAAATGTTGTGCCAGATGGTGCGGTTAACTTTGCCTTTTTAGGACAATTCGCCGAAACACAGCGTGATACCATCTTTACCACCGAATATTCTATTCGGACAGGTATGGAAGCTGTTTACACGCTCTTGGATATCGACCGAGGTGTGCCAGAAGTTTGGGGAAGCACCTATGATGTGCGTGACTTGCTTCATGCGACAGTTGCACTGCGTGATGGCAAAACTATCACTGATATGGATTTAAATTTCGTGGAAAAATTTATCCTGAAACAAGCCCTTCGTAAGACAGAAGGTACCGATATTGAAAAACTTTTGCAAAAGTACCGTCTTATTTAAAAAGAAAAGGAAGTTAAGAAATGATATACTCCCCATATAGTAGACAGTGAAAAAACAAAAATTCACTAGAAACTATAAGGGGAGTTTTCATATGTCCAAAAGAAGTCCAAAATCTGTAGAAGAGAAATTAGAGATTGTTCAACGATTACTTAATCATGAGAAATCAGTCTCCCAACTCAGTAAGCTGTACGGAGTAAGTGAGTCAGCTATCAACTCTTGGAAAATGAAGTATGAAAAAGATGGTGTGGTTGGTCTAAAGGAAAGTCGAACTTGGAATAGCTATTTCAAAGAAGTCAAGGAACAAGCTGTTCTAGACTATCTTTATAGGAAAGGTTCCCTTACTGATATTTGTCAAAAGTATGATATTTCGGCTCATTCGGTTCTTGAAAAATGGATAAAACGCTATAATAGTGGTGAAGGTTTAAAAGCTACTAGTAAAGGATATAGCCGTATGAAGCAAGGAAGACAGACAACATTTGAAGAGCGTGTAGAGATTGTCAACTATACTATCGCACATGGGAAAGACTATCAAGCAGCTATTGAGAAGTTTGGTGTTTCTTACCAACAGGTTTATTCTTGGGTGCGTAAGTTTGAAAAAGATGGTTCTCAAGGTCTACTTGATAGACGTGGAAAAGCGTTAGAGAGTAAACCCAATCTTACCGAAGCTGAACAACTTCAACTCAAGATTAAACAATTGGAAGAGCGTAATCATCTCCTAGAAATTGAGGTTGACCTGCTAAAAAAGTTAGAAGAGGTCAAACGGCGCAACCGTCGGTGAGGTTAGGTAAGCATTTAGAAGACTTTCAAGTCATCAAAGACTATCATGATAAAAAACCAGATATCCCCATTCAAACCTTATGTCAGCTCTTAAAGGTGTCACGGTCTGGTTACTATAAATGGCATAATCACATAGAAACAGTTTCTGAGACAGAGAATAAGAAGCTCATGAAGAAAATCAAGGAATTCCATAGGAACTACAATGGCATTCTAGGCTATCGCCGTATGACAAACTTTATCAACAGCTAGCTTGGCACAAATTATAACAAGAAACGTATTCGTCGATTGATGAAAATACTAGGTATCCGTTCTGTTATTCGCCGTGTGAGACAGTCTTGTACCAAAGGTGGAGGAAGATTTTACGAAGACAATATCCTTAATCGTGATTTCACCACAACAGCTCCCAATCAGAAATGGTGCACGGATGTGACTTACCTTCAATATGCACTAAGTGCTAAAGCCTACCTTAGCGTTATCAAAGACTTGTATGATGGCTCTATCATCGCTTATGAGATTGGCCATAAAAATGATAATCCACTGGTTATAAAGACGATTAAGAAGGCTTTAGAACTCAATCCAGGTGCTACACCAATTATCCATAGTGACCGGGGGAGTCAGTACACCTCGAAGGAATGTCGCTATATCACACAACAAGCTGGGCTGACCTTGTCTATGTCACGTGTGGGAAAATATATTGACAATGCACTGATTGAAAGTTTCTTTGGGCATTTCAAGACAGAGTCTTACCATCTCAAAAACTATAAGACTTATGATGAGCTAGTCACAGATGTAGAAGCCTACATTGATTTCTACAACACACAACGGTATCAAGCAAAATTAAACAACCTAACTCCTTTTGAATTCAGGAATCAGGTTGCTTAATCATTTTATTATTTGACTGTCTACTTGACAGGGAGCGGTTCAAAATCTATTCTGACTTCCTTTTTGTTATAATAGCTATAAGTGAAAGGAGGAAGTGATTTGGGTCCTTCTATATTTGCAAAAAAACGAATCCGTTTTGAAAAACTGTTACCTTTTGGTTTTGTCAAATCGACAAATGGTTATGAGTTCCGCGAAACTATTTTGGACGGCGCTTTTGAAGTGCGTGTCCATGTGGCGGCAGATGGGGAGGTGTCAACTCATGTGATTGATACTGATTTGAACGAGGAATATCTTGCCATTCATGTGGTGCAAGCAATGGGAAATTTTGTTGGGCAAGTCAGAGAAGCTTATCTTGCGGTGCTTGAACGTGTGGCGGTAGCTTGCTTTGAAGCTCTGCCATTTCTCAATCCACAAACCAATCGTCTCGCACACTACTTGCAAGCGACATATGGCGACATATATGACCATCCTTTTGAAAAATATCCTAAGTTTTCGTCTTACCGTTACCCGCTGAATCATAAGTGGTATGCGCTGATTATGACGGTTGCGCGTGGAAAGTTAGATTTGGGCGATGAAACGTGGTCAAAAGAGGCATTGGAACAGAAAATCGAGATTATCAATATCAAAGTTAACCCCAAAGACTTGCCCCGATTGCTTGAAATAAGAGGCATTTACCCGTCTTACCATATGAGCAAGAAATCGTGGGTGTCGCTAGTGCTGGACGAGACGGTTTCGGATGATTTGCTTTTTTCTTTGGTGGAAAATAGCAGAGCTTTAGTTGCAGGGAAAAGTCTTGGGAGCTTATCTGGGCCTGATTATTGGATTGTCCCTGCCAATCTGAAATATTACGATATCGATGCGGAATTTGCTGCAAATTCGATTATTAATTGGACACAAAAAGCCAGTATTAAAGTGGGTGATTATGTTGTCATTTATATTACGGCGCCAACACGCGCCCTTCGCTACCTTTGCCGTGTCTTAGAATCCGACATTCCAAATAGCGGTTATCGAGAAGAAAAATCAATTAAAAAACTAATGAAAATTGAGCTATTGCAAACTTTTTCGGATAGCCAATTTCCAATCGCTGTGCTGAAAAAATGTGGTGTCACTAACATTCGTGGACCACGCCGTATGACAAAAGAATTAATTACCTTGATTGATTCGAACATAAAATCGTAAAATCTTGTGCGAAAGTGCAAGATTTTTTTGTGTTCTATTTAAAAAATTGAAAGAATATTGCAAAAAATACTAGTTTGCTTGTTTCAAGTAGCGCCATTTCAAAAATTGGAGATGTTTTATTTGATTATGTTAACAATTCGTTTTTAGCTAGTTTGAATATGAATTCAATGGTGTTAGTTGGGGTATATCAAGCACTTGAAAACATTATGGGAGTCCTTTTTAATCTTTTTGGTGGTGTGATTGCTGACCGTTTTCGTTGAAAGAAAATCATCATTTTGAGCGATTTTTTAAGTGGTCTAGCTTGTATAGCCTTGTCATTTATCAGTGATAATACATGGTTAATTTATGCGATTATTTGAGGCGTGTTTTGGGAATTGTCTTTACAATAGCGGTGCTCTTTATGCCTCTTGGAATAACTATTTTTACAATCATATTGCGCCCTGACTACGAATTTAATTATTTATTCGTTGGTTTAGCGGTAATCATCTTATCTATCATTTTCTTGGTTTTACTACGCAAAACGAATGATAAAGAATAATATTTGGTCTGAAAATTCTTTTTTAGAAAACTTTTGAAAATTATAACAGTTATTAAAAAAGAATCATTTTAACAATATAAAAAGACTTTGAAGAAGATTGCACACACAACTTTTTCAGGTCTTTTTTCTTGTATTTTTTTGGTAAAAATAGCTGAAATTCCTTGATATGATTGACTTATCCCAAACATATGTAAGGTTTTCTGACATAAATTTAAAAAATATTGTAGAAATTTTCAAAAAAGTATTTATTTTTAAAAGCTTAGGTGTATAATAGCTCTATCATTGTAAAGCGATCACGAAATACAAAATAAACCTCACCGTTATTCATTATTATTTGGTATTTCAAATTTAAAAAATTTTTTAAGGAGGAGCATATGAAGAAAAGCTTTATTCATCAACAGCAGGAGATTTCTTTTGTCAAGAATACTTTTACTCAATATTTGATTGATAAACTTGGCATTGTTGAAGTGCAAGGCCCTATTCTTAGTCAGGTCGGGGATGGTATGCAAGATAATTTGAATGGTATTGAAAATCCTGTATCAGTGCACGTAAAACGTATTCCTGATGCTGAATATGAAGTTGTTCATTCACTTGCTAAGTGGAAACGTCATACCTTAGCACGTTTTGGCTTCAATGAAGGAGAGGGGCTTTTCGTACACATGAAAGCTCTCCGACCAGACGAAGAAGAATTAGATCCAATTCACTCTATTTATGTTGACCAATGGGATTGGGAAAAAGTTATTCCAAATGGTCGTCGTAACATCGAGTATTTAAAAGAAACGGTTGAACAAGTTTACAAAGCTATTCGTTTGACAGAATTAGCAGTAGAAGCACGTTTTGATATTGATGCTGTTTTGCCTAAGAAAATCACTTTCATTCACACAGAAGAATTGGTAGAACGTTACCCAGATTTGACACCGAAAGAACGTGAAAATGCTGCTGCTAAAGAATTTGGAGCAATTTTCCTTATCGGTATTGGTGGTATTTTGCCAGATGGTCAACGTCATGATGGTCGTGCACCTGACTACGATGACTGGACTTCTGAATCTGAAAATGGTTACCACGGTCTTAATGGTGATATCATTGTTTGGAATGAAGCTTTGGGTTCTGCATTTGAATTGTCTTCGATGGGTATTCGTGTTGACGAAGAAGCTCTTAAACGTCAAGTTAAAATTACTGGCGATGAAGATCGTTTGCAATTAGAATGGCATAAAGCTCTTCTTAATGGTCTCTTCCCACTTACTATCGGTGGTGGTATCGGTCAATCTCGTATGGCAATGTTCTTGCTCCGTAAGAAACATATCGGAGAAGTTCAATCAAGTGTTTGGCCGAAAGAAGTTCGTGACACTTACGAAAATATTCTTTAAGTAGAAGAAATCTTATTTTAAGGACTAAGAAAAGTCGGCTAGGATAACTAGTCGGCTTTTTGATTTTGGGAATAGAAAAAGTTGTTAGAGCGATTTTCTAACAACTTTTGTAAAATTATTTAAATTAGATTGCTTACCAAGGAAGACCTGCTGCAGCAATTTCAGCTTTTGAAGCGTATTGTCCATTTGGACGATGCCATCTGCCACGAGCATCTCTAGAGTATCCACTAGCAGCTTGTTGTTGTACCTGTTGAGCCGCTGCCTGTTCTTGTGCTTGGCGTGCAGCTTCTTCGGCTGCAGCTTGTTCTTGAGCCTGTCTAGCCTCTTCGGCTTTTCTTGCTTCTTCAGCTTGAGCCGCTTCTTCGGCTTCTTTAGTCTCAATAGCTGAAACAACGGCGTTAATACGATTGTTAAAATCACCTTTTTTAGCTGTGTCTGTTACCGCATCAACTTTATTTTTAGCATCGTCAACATTTTCACGAGTTTGATTAGCTTCTAAGTTTGCAACAGCAGTTTCAGCCGCTGCCTGAGCTGTCTCTTCTTGTTTTTGTGTTTCTATCGCAGTCTTGACAGTTGCGATACGTTTTTTAAGCTGGTTTTTGACTTTCTTATTTTTTACGGCTTTAACTTTTTTGGTAGCTAAATCAAGATTTTCTTGGGTCTGGTCCTTTTCAAGTTGTTTAACAGCTTTTTTTGCTGCTTTAGTAGCTTTATCTTCTTTTTTGGTGGTTTTACTTTTAGACTTAGTATCCGCTAAAACAACATGATTGTTTTCGACTGATGTTGTTAAAAGTCCTTGGTCTTGAGAGACTCCGATGAGGGCAGTTGCCATTAATAATATGGCGAGTTTTATTTTCTTCTTCATGTTTGATTCCTCCTGAAAAAACTTTGAATGATAAAATTTTTACACTAAAAGAATACCATTTTGGAATAATTCTGTAAATCTCTTTTTAAGGAAAAATTAATCAAAAAATGTTTGCGTAAAAATACTATAAAAAAACCGCTAGAGCAATCTCTAACGACTTAAAATAATCTATTATTCAAAACCACAGAGTGTTAAGCCTAAGGCCTGTGCTTCTGATAAGCTAACTGGTGTAGTGCTTTTTGAGCGATTTAAGCCACGGCAATTTGGATTGAGGTGGTAGTGGCTACCAGTTCTTGTAATGTAAACTGTTGTGGTATCTACTGGTTGGGCAGCTGCTTGGTTTTGTTGTTGCTGTGCCTGTTGAGCAGCAGCTTCGGCAGCGGCTTGTTCTTGAGCTTGTTTAGAAGCTTCGGCTTCTTTGGCTTCGATAGCTGAAACAACAGCGTTGATACGGTTGTTGAAAGCTTCCTTTTTAGTTGAATTATTTACCGCATTAACTTTATTTTTAGCGTCATCAATGTTATCACGCGATTGGTTATTTTCAAGGTTTTTAACCGCAGTTTCTGCTTTATCTTCTAGTTCTTTGTCTTTTTTAGCTTCAATGGCTGTTTTGACAGTTGCGATACGCTTTTGAAATTTCTCTTTTTTGTCAGCGTCTGTAACAGCGTCAACTTTACTTGTTGCTAAATCAAGATTAGCCTGCGTTTGGTCTTTTTCGAGACTTTTTACGGCAGTTTCTGCACTGTTTTCAATCTCTTTAGTCTTTTGAACTTCTTTTTTGCCAACTTCGATATAATCAGCATTTTTTTCTTTAAAATCAGCCAGTTCATCTTGGCTATCTTTTAAGTCTGATTTGGCTTGTTTGACATCCTGGCTAAGCTGTTCAATCTTATCCTCTGCTTGGGATAATTCTTGACTTTGGTTACCTTGACTAGAAAAACTAGCAATCAATAATACCGATAAAATGGTAATGGCAAGATTTTTCTTGTCTTTAAAGAATGTTTTAAAATCCATCATAACTCCTTTATCCTAAAAACTTTGATAATTTAAATTATCCTATTCATCATATCAAATCTTATTTTTAATGTAAACCTTATCAATAATTTTTTAAGGCATTTTAGGTTAATTTTGTTATAATGGTTCTTATGAGAGTTGTAGCAGGAAAATTTGGTGGGCGTCCGTTGAAGACGCTCGATGGAAAAATTACTCGTCCGACAACTGATAAGGTTAAGGGCGCTATTTTTAATATGATTGGCCCATTCTTTGATGGTGGGCGTGTTTTGGATTTGTTTTCTGGTAGCGGTAGCCTTGCTATTGAAGCTATCTCACGTGGGATGGATGAAGCGGTCATGGTTGAACGCAACCGTAAGGCGCAAGCTATTATCACAGAAAATATCAAAATGACGAAATCTGAACAGCAATTCCATTTGATGAAAATGGATGCTAATAAAGCACTTGGCATGGTCAATGGGTCATTTGATTTGGTTTTGTTGGATCCACCATATGCGAAAGAGGAAATTGTTAAAAATATCACTGACATGGAAGAAGCTGGGCTTTTGTCTGAAGATGTGATGATTGTATGTGAAACGGATAAAGCTGTGGATTTGCCAGAAGAAATTTCAAATTTTGGCATCTGGAAACAAAAAACATACGGAATTAGTAAGGTGACGGTTTACATTAGATAGTAAATGTCATGATATCCTTGATGGAGGCAATATGACAAAAATTGGTATGGTGACGGGATCTTTTGACCCCGTGACAAATGGACATCTTGATATTATAGCGCGTGCGAGTCAGTTATTTGAGACACTTTACGTGGGAATTTTTTACAATAAAAATAAAACAGGGCTTTTTACGATTGCTGAAAGAAAAGCTATGTTAGAAGAAGCAGTTAAAGCTTTTCCAAATGTAAAGGTTGTGACAGCACATGATTCTTTGGCAGTTGATGTAGCTAAAGAATTGAATGTTGGCTATTTGGTACGTGGAATTCGCAATGCTAAGGATTTGGATTATGAGGCTGATCTTGCTTTTTATAATCGCTATCTGGCAAGTGATATCGAAAGTGTCTTCTTGTTAACTTCACCAGAGTGGCTTTATGTCTCATCTAGTCGTATTCGCGAATTGATGCATTTTCATTCGGATATTTCGGCCTTTGTTCCAGAAAGCGTTGTGAAAAAAGTGGAGGAAAAATATGACAATCTTAAACGCATTTAAAGGGATTTTGAAAAAGTTAGGTCGTATTTTATACCGCTTTAAATGGTGGATACTAGGAGTAGTGGGAACTGTATTTCTTATCTTTAGTTTATTTTATCCCCTCGACTATTATGTTGAAATGCCTGGCGGTGCTTATGATGTTCGTAGTGTTTTGACTGTTAATAACAAAACAGATAAAGATGAAGGCTCTTATAACTTTGTAGCGGTGACGGTGAATCAAGCGACGCTTGCTCAGCTGGTTTATGCTTGGTTAACACCGCATACGGAGATTTCAACGGCTGCCGCAACAACAGGGGGCTACAGTAATGAAGATTACATGCGTATTAATCAATACTACATGGAAACTTCACAAAATACAGCGACTTACCAAGCTTTAACCCTAGCAGGAAAAGATGTTAAGCTTGATTATCAGGGTGTTTATGTCCTAAATGTAACCAAAAATTCAACCTTTAAAGGACTTTTACATCTAGCTGATACGGTTACTGGTGTAAATGGAAAAACGTTCAAGAGTTCACAAGAATTGATGGCTTATGTAGCAGACTTGGATCTTGGCTCTAAAGTCACTATTCAAGAAATTTCAAATGGTAAAACAAAAGAGGTTTCTGGTAAAATCATTGAATTGCCAAATGGTAAAAATGGTATCGGCATTGGTTTAGTCGATCATACCAAGGTGTCATCTGATGTCGATGTGACTTTTGATACCAGTGGTGTTGGTGGACCTAGTGCAGGCTTGATGTTCACCCTTGATATTTATGATCAAGTTAATAACGAAGACCTTCGTAAAGGTCGTAAAATTGCTGGTACTGGTACCATTGAATCAGATGGTTCTGTTGGTGATATCGGCGGAGCAGGCTTAAAAGTTGTCTCAGCTGCCAAATCTGGTGCAGATATTTTCTTTATTCCAAATAATCCAGTCGATAAAGAAACATTGAAAAAAAATCCTGATGCTAAGACAAATTACGAAGAAGCCAAAGAAGCTGCTAAAAGCCTTGATACAGACATGAAAATTATCCCTGTCAAGAATGTCCAAGAAGCGATTGATTACCTAAGAAGTACAAATTAATACAAGAAGCATCTCTTTTAGACTAGCTAAAAGAGATGTTTTTTACTATATCAGTTAACTTTTTCTTAAGCTTTATTGTTTACAATGGTTTAAAATGAAGAGGTGGAATACTAATAGATTGGAGGAGTATATGACAAACTGGCAGAAACGTTTGGTGATTGGCTTTAATATTGCAGCCTTGTTTATCTTTTTAGATGTTAGTTTGTTAATTTTTATTAGATCTGTAAATGGTCATGGTGTTTATCAGACCTTAGGCATGAAGTGGCTGACTTTCTCAGCTTGGGTACTTTGTTATGCTTCCTTATGGATGCTCCAAGGAATTGCTTATATGTTTGTTAAGCGTCTCTCCTTGGCAAAAGAACAGCGAAATAGTCACTGAGTATTGAAAAAAGCTAGATTTTTTATCTAGCTTTTTTGGTTGATAATAGATTTGTAAAGGCACTGAAATATCACTATTGTGATGGAAAATGCTATAATATTGCTATGATAGAAAAGCTAACGATTTTACATCTGAATGATTGGCATTCTCATTTTGAAAACTATCCAAAAATCAAACGTTTTTTTCAAGAATATCCTGAGACAAATGAAGTTATTCGCCTTGATATTGGGGATAATATTGACCGCTGGCATCCGATGACAGATATCAGTAAGGGAAAATGTAATGTTCAATTTTTAAACGAGCTTAAGATTGACCTTGCGACTATTGGTAATAATGAAGGAATTGGTCTGGCAAAACATTGGTTAAATGAGGTTTATCAAGAGGCTGACTTTGATGTTATTTTAGGTAATCTTGAAGATGACAATGGTCGTCCAGCTTGGGCTGAGCCTTATAAGATTTATGAAACGAAAGCAGGCACTAAGATTGCTTTTTTAGCTTATACTTTTCCCTATTATCTGACTTATAAACCAGGTGGTTGGAAGGTACTTGACCCTTTAGAGTGTTTAAAAAGAGACCTTGCCGTTAAGGAAGTGCAGGAGGCAGATTTTAGAATTCTGCTAAGTCATTTGGGACTTCCTTGGGATAAAAAAATTACTGCTCTGTGTCCCGAAATCGATTTGATTATTGGGGCACATACGCATCATATCTTTGAGGATGGGGCATGTCTTAATGGCACTTACATGGCAGCTGCAGGAAAATACGGTCAGTTTGTCGGTGAAATTAATCTCAGCCTTGACAATCATGAAATGATTGATATCGCAATCCACGCTCATGAAACTAGTCATATGGCAAGTAAACCAGGTGATAAAGAATGGATTGAAAAAATCGTTTCAGGTGGGCGTAAGCTCTTAGGGCAAGAAATGGTGATGCAATTTGATGAGGATTTGAGTTTAGATGAGTCTTGTCGATTGGTTATGGATGCCATGAAAGATTATGCCAAGGCAGATATTGCCATGATAAATTCTGGTTTGGTTGTAGAGCCTTTTACTAAGGACATTACTAAAGATACCTTGCACCATTCGCTTCCGCATCAAATGCGATTAGCGAGGTTAGAGCTAACGACACAAGAGTTAGCCGAAATTTGTCAGGATGTTTATTCACAAGCTGAATTGTTAGCAAGACAACAAATCCGTGGAATGGGATTTCGCGGTAAGGAATTTGGGACCGTTTTAACGAGTGGATTTGCTTACAAAAACGGAAAAATAGTGTATAATGAAAAGGTTACGAATGAAAAGGAAACTGTCAGTCTAGTCTTGGTTGATCAATATTATTTTGCTCGTTATTTTGAAAGCATTAAATCACATCAAGCTGAGCTGCTTTTTCCTGAATTGCTTCGAGAACTGGTAGAAGGCTACCTCAGACATAAAGAATAAGTTTTACGATGGATGAAGAGAGGAGACCGATGAGAAAAGATATCTCTCCTGAAATGTACAATTACAATAAATTTCCTGGTCCACAATTTGTGGCAGTTTCTGATCGTGTCAAAAGTGACGATATCGAGTTGTTGATTTTAGCCAATGAAAAAGATGCTTTTAACGCAACTGTGTTTAGTCAACGATTTTCAGAGATTTTGCTTAAATATGACTACATCGTCGGAGATTTTGGAAATGAACAGCTACGTCTAAAAGGTTTTTACAAAGATGACCGCGACGTTAAAAAGGCTAATCGTATTTCACGTTTAGATGATTACCTCAAAGAGTATTGTAACTTTGGCTGTGCTTATTTTGTTCTTGAAAATAAAGAGCCGCGTCCTGTGAAGTCTGAAGAAGAAAAACAAACAAGACATCATAAATCACAAAAACGTTCGTCTGGTAAGAAAAAATCTGACCGTTCAGGAAATCAACATTTTACCAGCCAAAAACGTAAAGAAAACAAAGGTCGTTCAGACCGTCATCAAAAACATGAACAGCAAAAAGAAATTTAATCGGCAAAAACAATTTGTTATTCGCCGCAAAGAGAAATAGGAAGGAAATAAATTTACAGAATGCAAACAGAAACTAAGGACATGAAGCCCTCTATTTACGGTTTAACACGCGATGAACTTATCGAATGGGCAATCGAACATGGTGAAAAGAAATTCCGTGCAACACAAATTTGGGATTGGCTTTACCGTAAACGTGTCCAATCTTTTGAAGAAATGACAAACATCTCAAAAGATTTTATCGCTATTTTAAATGAAAATTTCTGCGTTAACCCATTAAAACAACGTGTCGTCCAAGAAGCATCAGATGGTACCGTCAAATACTTGTTTGAATTGCCTGATGGCATGCTGATTGAAACAGTTTTGATGCGCCAACATTATGGTTTGTCTGTCTGTGTAACATCACAAGTCGGTTGTAACATTGGTTGCTCATTCTGTGCTAGCGGTTTAATTAAAAAACAACGTGATTTGACAAGTGGTGAGATCACTTCACAAATCATGATGGTACAAAAATACTTTGATGAACGTGGTCAAGATGAGCGCGTGAGTCACGTCGTTGTTATGGGGATTGGTGAACCATTTGATAACTACGATAACGTGCTTCGCTTTGTTCGTACGATTAACAATGACAATGGTCTAGCTATCGGTGCGCGTCACATCACAATTTCAACATCAGGTTTGGCACACAAAATCCGTGAATTTGCTCATGAAAGCTTGCAAGTTAACTTGGCTGTTTCACTTCACGCGCCAAACAATGAATTGCGTTCACAAATCATGCGTATTAACCGTTCATTCCCACTTGAAAAACTCTTTGCTGCGATTGAATACTACGTTGAAACAACTAATCGTCGTGTGACATTTGAGTATATCATGTTAAATGATGTTAATGACTCACCAGAAAACGCACAAGAATTGGCTGATTTGACGAAAAAAATTCGCAAATTGTCTTACATCAACTTGATTCCATATAACCCAGTTTCTGAACACGACCAATATTGTCGTTCAAGTAAAGAACACGTTGCAGCCTTTTACGATGTTCTTAAGAAAAATGGTGTTAACTGTGTCGTTCGTCAAGAACACGGAACTGATATTGATGCCGCTTGTGGCCAATTGCGTTCAAATACAATGAAACGTGACCGCCAAAAAGCTGCTAAAGCAAAATAAGAAGGTAATATGAGAGAGCTATTTGATGAAGAACTTGAGTTGACAAGCTTAGGGCGTAAAGTAGCCCTAACTTTGGTGGGGATTTACATCCTTTGCCTTTGTTTCTTGTGCTTTAGTCCGCAACCTTTTAACATCGATGGGGTTGAGACACCCAATATCATTTATTATGGACGTTTGCGTTTGCTTTTGGTGCCGTTTAATAGTTTGGTTGGTATCGGTCAGCTAGACAGTGTCTTTGAAGTATTTTGGGTATTTGCGCAAAATGTCACCAATATATTTCTTATCTTTCCTTTGATGTTGGGATTGATTTGGATTTTTCCAAAACTCCGTCAGTGGATGCGAGCTTGGCTGTTAGCCTTTGGAATCAGCCTAACAATTGAAACAACTCAGCTGCTTGTCGATTTACTTTATAATGCTAATCGAGTCTTTGAAATTGATGACTTATGGACCAACTCCTTAGGCGGTCTTCTAGCTCTGTGGCTTTACTCAGCAATTTATCAAAAATTTCATAAATAATGAAAGGTTGGGTTTTCCCGATCTTTTTTTGTATACGTAAAGAAGTGATTTGAAAACTTTTCAAAAAACATGACAAAAGTCATGTGTTGTCATGATATTATGAGCTAAAAAAATCTGTGTTATTTTTCTAAAATTAAATCATCGAATGAAGATAAAAATGGAGATGTTAAGATGATTACAGTTAATAATATTTCAAAGATAATCAAGTAAAAAGAAATTTTAAGGGATGTTTCTTTTGAAGTAGTTGAGGGAGATTGTCTTGCATTGATTGGATCAAATGGCGTAGGTAAAACAACATTGATATCATGTCTTTTGGGAGATTTAAAGACTAGTAAGGGAGAAATTTTAGTTAAAGGATTATCACCACGTCATCACCAGTTAAGGGAAATGGTAGCAGTATTGCCACAAGAAAACCAGCTCCCAGAGAAATTAAAGGTGAAAGAGCTGATTCATTTTTTCAAAACGATTAGTAAGAACCCTTTGAATGACCAAGATATTGATCGAATTTTACAGTTTAGCGAGATACAAAAAAGATCAGTTGACAGAAAAATTATCTGGTGGTCAAAGACGATTGCTAGCTTTTACCTTATGTTTGATTGCTCAGCCGAAAATTCTTTTTTTAGATGAACCAACTGCTGGTATGGATACATCGACACGTCAGCATTTTTGGCGAATTATTCAATCTTTGAAAGACAAAGGGGTGACGATTATTTACTCTAGTCACTACATTGAAGAATTGGAGCATACAGCAGAGCGGATTCTTGTTTTACATCAAGGTCGTCTGATTAGCGATACCACGCCATTTGCTATGCGAGAAGCTGAGCACGAAAAACAGTTGACCTTACCAAAAACATTTTTGCCAATTGTGGAAAAATTATCTTATATTAACAATATTGAATTGAAAAATGACACAGTAACTTTTATGACCAAAGAGATTGATAATGTCTGGCAGGACTTACAAGAGCAAGGTTGCCAGATTTCTGATATTGAAATTCAAAATAAAAGCCTATTAAACACACTATTTGAACAGATTGAGGAGATTGAAAAATGATTGCTTTACTAAAAATTGAATGGATTAAAATGATACGCACTTGGATGACTTTTGTATTGTTTATTGTGCTGCCAGTTTTCTTTTTCTTACTTTTTTCCGGTATGGAATTTTCATCAAATAATCAAGAGCAACAATCTTATATTACGAGTTATATGTTAACGATGACAGCTTTTTCCATGTCGAGTTTTATTGTGTTTCGTATTATCTATTTTACTGGTATTTTCGTGTGGTGTGATTTTTTGTGATGTGATGATGCCGATTAATTGTTGGTTAGGGTCAGCAGCTTTATTACTGTTATCAAGTCTTTTGTTTTTAGCATTTGGGTTATTAATTTCACAATTAAAATCCCAACAATTAATGACGCTTGTGGGAAATATTGCTTTTCTTGGTTTAGCGATTCTTGGTGGTTCTTGAATGCCAATTGAAATTTTTCCAGAATGGCTGCAAACTATCTCGAAACTAACACTAACTTATCATGTCAATCAGCTGGTAACAACTTTTACTAAGAATGCTCAATTAAACTGGCAATCCTTGATTATCGTGCTCGGCTATGCCATAATAGTGGCAGCATTAGCACTTATGATTAAAAATAATACTGAGGTTAAATGATGTTCAAAAGAATTAAAAGAATTCATCCCTTATTTTATTTACCATTAGCTTTTTGGCTCTTCCTGTTTTGGGTGTCTTCTTTTTGGGTGTTTTCTTTTTGGTTATCCAATTTGGACTCTAGGGACAACACTTGCTTTTTTGACTGATTATTTATTTCTTGTTAATTATGAAAAAATGTCCTAACCAATATTGTCTGGTTTTTTATGTTGTTATACATCATTTACATGACACTTTGTATGGGTGGTGGGATGATGTGGTTTACTTTTTATTTTAATAGTTTGCTTGTTTTTCGATTTCAAGATGATTATCGGTCATTTCGTTTTACTTCCTATGATTTAGCCATGTTTTTCATGATGTTTGTAGGAATGACTTTGGCAGAGGACATAAAGACTCGTGTGATGATTTTTCTTGTTCCTATTGTTAATTATACTATTTTATTCCATTGGACGAATGCTCGAAAAGATGAAGTACAAGAAAAAGCTATCATGGAAAACAATCGCACCATTAATTTGTTACTAGCTGAAAATGAGTGAAACCGTATTGGCGGTGATTTGCATGATACTTTGGGATATGTTTTTGCTGCCATGACTTTAAAAACAGAGTTAGCTCTCAAACAATTAGAAAAAGGAAAGTATGACCCAGTCAGAAAAGAGTTAGAAGAATTGAATCAAACCAGTCGTTCTTCGATGCATGATGTTAGAAATATCATTAACAATCTCAAATTTAGAAACTTGAAAGAAGAAATTGAACAGTTAGAACAATTTTTTGCGATGACTGATATTGATTATCATTTGCAAAATGAGTTAAATTTATCGGCTATGTCACCCGTGATGCAGTCGACACTTTGCATGATTTTGCGAGAACTAAGTAATAATGTTATCAAGCATAGTTAAGCAAATCAGTGCCAACTACGTTTATTTGAAAAAGAAGGTAAAATAGTTGTTGAAATAGAAGATAATGGTGTCGGCTTTGAAAAGACTTTTGGAGATGAATTGAAATCAATCCGTGACCGATTGCTTTTGGTAAAGGGAAATGTTCAGATACTATCGCCAAGAAAGCCTACACTTATTCAGGCTGAGCTGGGGTTAAAGGAGAATTAGGATGAAATTATTAGTTGCTGAAGATCAATCCATGTTGCGAGATGCTTTGTGTCAGCTGTTGCTTATGGAAGATGATGTCGATGAAGTTTTGCAGGCTGGAGACGGTGAAGAGGCTATTGAACTAGTCAAAAACGAGTCAATTGATGTAGCGATTCTTGATGTTGAAATGCCTAAAAAATCAGGACTTGATGTTTTAGAATGGACTCGAGAGCATAAGGATTTGAAAGTGATTATAGTGACTACCTTTAAACGAGTTGGTTACTTTGAACGTGCAGTAAAGGCAGGTGTTGATGCTTATGTGTTGAAAGACCGTTCAACTTCTGAGTTAATGTCAACAATCCACACAGTACTTGCAGGCAAAAAAAGAGTATTCACCGGAATTGATGGAATCTATGATAAGCCAGGATAACCCGTTGAGTCCTCAAGAAAAGCGTATTTTACTTGGAAAATCGAATCAAGATATTGCTGATACTCTTTATCTTTCAAATGGAGCGGTGAGAAATTACACATCATCAATTTTTAATAAATTATCAGCCAATAATCGTGTTGAGGCGGCTAGAATTGCTAAAGACAAAGGTTGGTTATAAAGTAAATTAGAACTCGGTCAAATGGGTTCTTTTTATTTTCCTCAATTAAAAAATTCCGATTTTTGACATTTTGTTTACAGTTCCTGTTTTACAAGATCTCATTAGCGTAATATAATGAAGGTATGGAAAATAAAAAATTAAGTATTGTGTTAGATCAGGCAGTTGTCGATCAGTTAAATCTAAGTAAAGGGCAGCAATTAAAAGCTGAATTATACAATGATAAATTGGTTCTTCAAAAAGAGGGAAAACCAAAACAAGGACGTTTATCAAGCTGGGTTTTAATTTTATCAACTGTCATTTTATGTGTCTTATTTTATGCAGTGAGTTCTATTGAGAAGATGGATCAAATTTTGTTGGTTGGGGATTATTCTATTATTACCTTCTTGATTGGTTTTGGTGGGATACTTGGAATGACCATTTTTACAACAACGCTCATTCGCAACCGGACAGTCTTTCTTGGTGGCATCAAAGCGCGAGTTTTTTGGCGCATGCTTCCTGTTATTGTTGCCGCGTTTGCAGTGATTTTACTGTTAGCTCTTCTCGGCTTTGGTTGGCTGCTGGAGCAGATTTTCACTGGTGCTTCTTTTGACAAGTTAACTTCGAGTTTGATTTTAGGTACATCAATCTATGCGGTCAGTCTTTTTTGGGGACAAATAGCAGAGATGATTAGAGCAACTTGGTTGACGTCCGTTTTTACAGTAATTATGGTCAGTGGTGTCTTTGTCGCAATGGCGAGTAACCGTTCTTTGCAGTGGTGGCATTTCAACCTAAGCTTTTTGGGAACACAAGCAGCAAGAGAAAGTTGGCAATTTAATCTGACCTTGATCTTATCAGCTTTGGTATTAGTTACTTTGGTGGATTACCTATTTGTAGCTTTAGGTGAAAAATATGGTAAAAACTGGAAATTAAGAGCTATACGTATCATGTTGACCATCTTAGGGATTGATTTGGGAGCAGTTGGTTTTTTCCCGAATAACGCTGGCTCACACCTTTTGCATACCAGAGTAGCAGGGTATCTAGTTTTGATTATCATTGCCTTAATTATCAGTGTTAAATGGCTTTTGCCAGAAGTAACGCGAGATTTCTTGATTATGTCTTATGCCATTGGTGGTATGTTGGTTGGATTAGAAATCGCCTTTCAAGGTATTCATTACTTATCTTTAACAGCTTTTGAGTTGAGTGCCTTCTTACTTGCTTTTGCTTGGTTGATTCGATTAATCACCCATTTAGAAGGACTCTTATCCCCTGAAACAAAAGAAATCACTTTAACCCTTGAATAAATTCTAAATCTCTGAGTTTGACTTAGCATTTTAGCTAGGAAAAACTTAGAGATTTTTTAATTAAATCAACAAAAACAATTAAAAATATTGAATTTTTAGAAAATTCATAAAAACGCTTGACAAGTCAAAATCGGGTGTTCATAATGGTGACCGATCAGAAAGTAGCAAGGATTTGCTTACAGGGAGCTCGTGGTTACTGTGAACGAGTAGCAGGTGGTTGTGAAATTGGGCTGATGGTATATTGTTGAAGATAAGAAATATTTTTCAGGTAGGCACCCCTTATCGTGCAGCTCCTTGTTAGAGGAGATAGAGATGACGGAGTATGTATTTCCGTTGAATTGAGATGGCACCGCGCTATCGTTAGACGCCCTCACACAGAAGTTTTTTTCTGTGTGGGGATTTTTTGTTTAAAAAGGGAGGAAAACATAAAAAGAAGAGATAAAGGCTGGTGAATCAGCAACTAGAATTTACAAAAAATACAATTAAAACTCCATGTAGAGAAGTAGACTCTTTAGAGCTTGAACCCTTACAACTTCTTCGTGAGACTTATAAACTCTACGATTACCTTAAAAATAATGCGAATAAGCTACAAATTATCGCTGAGGTAAAAAAAGCCAGTCCTAGTCTTGGTGACATTAATCTCGAAGTTGATATTGTCAAGCAATCCAAAACTTACCAAGATAGCAGTGCTGTGATGATTTCTGTTTTGACAGACCCTTTCTTTTTCAAGGGGGACATTGATTATCTTCGTCAGATTTCAAATCAAGTAAAAATTCCAACCTTAGAAAAAGATTTTATTATCGATGAAAAACAGATTATTCATAGCCGAAATGCAGGAGTGACTGTTATTTTACTGATTGTAGTGGCTCTTTCTGAGACACATTTGAAAGAACTTTATGATTTTGCAACAGGATTAGGATTAGAAGTTTTACTTGAAACACATAACTTAGCAGAGTTGGAAGTGGCTCATCGCATTGGTGCTAAGATTATGGGCGTTAACAATCGTAACTTGGTGACCTTTGAGACTGATATCAATACAAGCTTGGAGTTATCAACGCATTTTAAGGAAGGTCCTGTTTATATTTCAGAGTCAGCTATTTTTACCAAAGAAGATGCTGAGCTCGTTGCTCCATTTTTCAATGGTATTTTAGTTGGTACAGCTTTGATGACTGCTGAAAATGTAGCTGAAAAAGTGAAGGAGTTGCAAATTGATAAAGATTAAAATTTGCGGACTTTCAAGCAAAGAAGCTGTTGAACAAGCGGTAGAAAGCGGAGCTGATTATATTGGTTTCATCTTGGCCAAAAGTAAACGTCAAGTCGGCATAAAACAAGCTAGCCATTTAGCTCAGTTGATTTCAGAAACTGTCCAAAAAGTGGGTGTTTTTGTAAGTCCGACTCTCTTGGAGCTTCAAGAAGCCATTACCAAAGTACCTCTTGATCTGGTGCAAATTCACGGAGAATTTGCGGATGAGAACTTTGAAAAAAATGAAGTTCCAAGTATTCGTGCCATTCCTGTCCAAAAAACACTGGGAGAAATTCATACTAAAGCAGATTTTCTATTATTTGACGCCCCCCTAGCTGGTTCCGGAAAGACATTTGATTGGGAATTGCTAAAAGATACTAAAATTAGAAAGCCATATTTTTTAGCTGGTGGATTGACTGTCGATAATGTCGGACAAGCTATAACTTTCTTTCGACCCTACGCTGTTGATATTTCTTCTGGCGTTGAGACAGATGGTAAAAAAGATTTATTGAAGATTATGAGATTGATAGAAAGTGTGAAAAAATGAGCTATAACCAACCAGATATTAATGGATTTTATGAAAAATTCGGTGGACAGTTTGTCCCTGAAACGCTGATGACGGCTGTTATTGAACTTGATAAAGCTTACCGTAAAACAAAAGCTGACCCAAGTTTTCAAGCTGAACTTGATGAATTGCTTAAAAATTATGTTGGACGTGAAACACCGCTTTATTACGCAGAGCGCCTAACTAAGCATATTGGTGGTGCTAAGATTTACCTTAAACGTGAAGACCTTAACCACACTGGTGCTCACAAAATCAACAACGCCCTTGGGCAAGTTCTCCTTGCAAAACGCATGGGGAAAAAGAAAATTATTGCCGAAACTGGAGCTGGTCAACACAGTGTGGCAACAGCTACAGCTGCTGCACTTTTTGATATGGAATGTACCATTTACATGGGTGAAGAAGATGTGAAACGTCAAGCTCTCAATGTTTTTCGTATGGATCTGCTCGGTGCTAAAGTACATGCTGTCACAGATGGTTCACGTGTTTTGAAAGATGCTGTTAGTGTTGCTTCTCGCGTGTGGGTAGCAAATATCGAAGACACTCACTATATCATGGGGTCAGCTCTTGGACCTGCACCATTTCCTGAAATCGTGCGTGACTTTCAATCAGTTATTGGTAAAGAAGCAAAAAAACAATACGCAGAAATATCAGGTGGAAAACTACCAGATGCTGTTTCTCGGACTTCGTTCGGTGGTGGCTCAGATGCAATTGGACTTTTTTATCCATTTGTTGAAGATGAATCTGTTGCCCTTTATGGTGCTGAAGCTGCAGGACATGGACTTGATACGGAAGAACATGCAGCAACTTTTGCCAAAGGTCGTCCAGGTATCTTGCATAGAGCTTTGATGAATGTTCTCCAAGACCGTCACGGACAAATCATGGAAGCTTTCTCAATTTCAGTAGGTCTTGATTACCCTGGGGTTGGTCCTGAACACTGTCACTTCCAAGATATCGGTCGTGCAACCTATGGTTCAATTACGGATGAAGAAGCACTTGAAGCATTTATGCTTTTGTCACGCTTGGAAGGGATTATCCCAGCGCTTGAGTCAAGTCATACCGTTGCCCTTACTTAAAAAGTGGCTAAAGAACTTGGCCCAGATAAATCAACTATCGTTTGTCTATCAGGACGCGGAGATAAGGATGTTGTTCAAGTAAAAGAACGTTTGGAAGCAGAGGGGAAGTAAACGATGACTAAGACACTTACAAAACATCTTCAAGAGATTAAAGCTAGCGGTAAAGGAATTTTTGTTTCTTATATCATGGCAGGTGGCCATGATAAAGGTCTTGATGGTTTATTTGAGATGATTGACTTATTGGAAAATAGCGGAGCTTCTGCCATTGAAGTAGGAATTCCATGGTCTGACCCCGTCGCTGATGAACCAGTTATTGAATTAGCTGGACAAAGAAGCCTTGCTAAAGGCGTCAATTTGACAGGAATCGTTGAAAAATTACAAGAAAAAACAGTCGAAGTGCCTTTGGTCATTATGACTTACATCAATCTAGTTTACCAATATGGCATTGAAAAATTTGTTAAAGATTTAGCTGGTACGTCTGTTAAAGGTTTGATTATTCCTGATTTACCACACGAGCATGAAAATCTTATCAAACTATACCTTGATAATACAGATATTGCCCTTGTTCCACTGGTCAGCTTGACAACAGGCATTGAACGTCAAAAAAACCTTTTGTCAAAACGCTGAAGGCTTCATCTATGCGGTTGCTATCAACGGTGTTACAGGTAAAACTGGTAATTACCGAGATGATTTGGATAAACATTTGGCAAATCTTGAAACTGTTGCTGACATTCCAGTATTGACAGGATTTGGGGTGTCAACAAAAGCTGATATTGAGCGTTTTAATAAGGTGTCAGATGGCGTTATTGTCAGAACTAAAATTGTTCGAGATTTACACGAAGGTAAAGCAGATGACGTTGAAGCATTTGTAACATACGATTCAAATTATCAAAAATAAAAGAAAACCACTCGATTGAGTGGCTTTTATGATATTTAAAACAAATCAATAATTAATTTTAAGTTTAGAATAGTTAAGATAACGGCGACAAGGTATCCTAAAATGGTATTCCATTTGGCATTGACAAAGTCTCCCATAATTTTGCGGTCCGATGTGAAGTAAACCAAAGGGAAAATGGAGAATGGCAGTGCCAGCGAAAGGAAAACTTGTGAGTAAACAATCAGTTGATCAAGGACACTTTCTTGACTACCGTAGAGCACAGTCACAATCAGAACGGGAGCTAGTGCAGCCAAACGTGTGACCAGTCTGATAAGCCATTGTGGTAAGCGTAATTTTAAAAAGCCTTCCATAACGATTTGCCCAGTTAGGGTTCCTGTGATGGTAGAATTCTGCCCGCTAGCTAATAAGGCGACAGCAAATAAGGTTGATAAAGCGGCGCTAGCAACTGTACCTGCAATGTTTGAATCTTGAAGAGCTTCATACATTTGTGAAAAAGCGTTGATTTCATTGGCATGCCCGTAGAAGAGCGAAGCTCCCAAGATAAGAAGAAGCGAGTTAACCACAAAAGCTACCGTCAGTTGAATATTAGAATCCCAAGTCATAAAACGAACGGCTTGTTTAATGGATTTTTGGCTAGAGTAATCAACCTTACGAGTCTGTGAAATCGATGAATGGAGATAAAGATTGTGCGGCATTACCGTAGCACCGATAATTCCTAAAGCCAGCGTTAGCTTACTATTTACACCGCTCTGATGCAAATCGATAATCGCTGGATGTGGGATGTAGCCCTGTAAAATACCTGAAAAACTTGGCTTTGATAATAAGACTAAATAAAGGAAAATAATCAAAATTGTTGCAATTAAGGTCGAAACCAAAGCCTCAATCTTGCGAAAGCCAAGCTTCATCAAGGATAAAAGGATAAATACATCCAAGATAGTAATTAAAATCGAAAACAATAAGGACCAGCCAAAGAGCAAATGCAGTGCAATCCCAGATCCGATAACTTCTGCTAAGTCTGTTGCCATCAAAGCTAATTCAATGACAATGAATAAAAGAATGCGTAGTTTCTTAGGTAAATGGGCAGCAGTCGCCTGCGCTAAATCCTTTCTTGTAACGATTCCTAATTTTCCCGCCATCTGCTGTAGTTGCATCGCAATCAGAGATGATATCAGTACAACTGATAAAAGGATATATTTATAAGTAGCCCCACCGACAACACTAGTAATCCAGTTACCAGGGTCCATGTAACCACAGCTACTAAAGCTCCTGGTCCAATAAAGGCTCGAAGTGTTCGCCAAAATGAGGCATTTTTTTGGAACCGCAATACTTTGATTGACCTCACTAAGTGATTTTTGAGAAGTAACAATAGTTTCCAAAAGCATCCCTCTTTTCTAAAACTCTTATTTAAGGCCTATTATAGCAGAAGAATTTTAAAAATAAAGTATTTCTGAACTGATAGTATTAATATCTTTATTACTATTAGCACATACAAACGTATTTCTTCATATTCCAGATATTTAAGCGTTTAGACTTTTACAATAAAATAGGTTTTAATTTCTATTAGGATACATTGTTTACCTAATGTCACTTCATAAAAGATTGTTTTGGAGATATGAAAAAGCTAACTAAGAAGATAAAGGCTGAGGTTAAAACGATACTAGAGCCTACTGCTATATTAAACGTGTAGCCTAAAAATAACCCTACAATCGAAGTAATCGCTCCAATTCCTGATGATAGGAGTACCATCGCCTTAAGACTATTCACATAAAGATAGGCTGTTGCTGCGGGGGTAATCAGCATTGCTACAATTAAAATAGTCCCTACGCTCTGCATCGCTGTTACAGAAACTAAAGTTAATAGTACCATCAAAAGATAGTGAAAAAATTTGACATTCATCCCCATTGATTCCGCTAAAATTGGATCAAAAGAGGTTACTAACAATTCTTTGAAAAAAATAATAAGAAACCCTATTACAATTCCTGAAATAACTATAGTAACCCATTTATCACTATCTTGTACGGCTAAAAGATTTCCAAATAGAATATGAAAGAGGTCTGTTGAACTGTTGGCTACTCCTATCAGAATAACACCCAACGCTAGAAAAGATGAAAACGTAATACCAATAGCTGTATCCCCTTTAATAACACTATTTTCTTTAATAAAAGTTATGATGAAAGAAGCTAATATACCGAAGATAACTGCTCCAATAAAAAAGTTAATTCCTAAAATAAAAGATATAGCTACTCCGGGTAATACTGCATGTGAGATTGCATCTCCCATCAGTGACATTGAACGTAAAATAATAAAGCAGCCAATAGCTCCTGAAACAATTCCAATAACAACAGCCGTTACCAAAGCATTTTGTAAAAAATGATAGGTCATTAAATCGTTAATAAATTCCATAAATACCCTCTTATAATACAACAATCGAATCCCCATAAGCTTTTTTTAAAGCATCAGGAGTAAAAGTAGTAGCTACGTCCCCATAGCCTACCAACTTTTTATTCAAAATGACTACTTTATCAAAGTAATCCGATACCTTACTTAAATCATGATGAACAATCACAATCGTTTTTCCCTCTCTTCTTAGTGATTGCAATAAATTCATAATAATTTGTTCACTCACCAGGTCTATCCCAACAAACGGTTCATCTAGAAAAAGAATATCTTGCTCTTGAATCAAACATCGAGCAATTAACATTCGTTGAAATTGTCCTCCGGATAAAGTGGAAATAGGGTGATTACTAAATTCTTCTAACTTTACTTGCCTTAAAACATTCTCAACCTTTCCCCACTCTTTTTTCCTTAAATGTCGAAAAAGTCCAACTCGTTGATAAGTACCAAGGGATACGCACTCCTTAACAGTAATAGGAAAATGATAGTCAACATGACTTTTTTGCTCAACATAAGCCACTTTCCCACGTAAACTATTAACTCTTTCGTGTGAAATAGTAATCATTCCTGTACAAGAAACCAACCCTAATAGTGCTTTCATAAAAGTTGATTTCCCTGCACCATTTGGTCCAATAACACCAATAATATTTCCTTCTTCTAAAGTAATTGACACATTAGCTAAGGCTTGATAATCATTATTATAAATAACATTTAATCCTTGTATCTCTATCATTTGTCTCCTTTCATAGTTTCACCAACTTTATCATACATATCATCACTGAGATAATCCTTCGGCTATTTTATCTAAATTCCACTTCATCATACTATAATAGCTGTCCCCTTCTTCACCTTTATTAGCAATAGAATCCGTAAAAATTTTTGAATAGATACTAATTCCTGTTTCTTTAGAAATTGTTTTCATTGGACGGTCATCAACACTTGACTCCACAAATAATGCTGACGGCGTTGGTCCTTCTTTTAATTTCCTAACTAAGCTAGTAGTCTGCTCAGGTGTTCCTTCTTCCTCAGTATTAATTTCCCAAATATAGGCTGATGGCACGCCATACGCTTTAGAAAAATATTTAAAACATCCTTCACTTGTAACAATTAATTTTTTATTTTCTGGGATTTTTGAAAATTTTTGCTTAGCTTCCTGATCTAATTTATCAAGTTTATTAATATAGCTGGTAAGATTTTTGGTATAAAATTCTTTATTTTTAGGATCTTTAGCTATCAATTGTTTCGCAATGTTTTTTTGCATAAATAATACCGTTTTCTAAATTTAACCATGCATGTGGATCTTCTTTTCCTAAGTCATTCTTTCCCTCAAGATATATGACATCAATACCATCGCTTACCGCAAAATAGTCTTTATTAGCTTCTTTATGAGCATTTTTAACTAATTTGGTGAACCATGCATTTCCACCAGTCTCTAAATTGATACCGTTATAAAAAATAATATCTGAATTTGTTGTTTTTTTAACATCTTCAGGAAGTGGCTCATATTCATGTGGATCCTGACCAATAGGAACAATACTGTGTAAGTTTATTTTATCCTTACCAATGTTTTGAGTAATATCAGATAATATAGAATTAGTCACAACAACATTTAACTTATTCTTTTCTGATGTCCTTGTAGTAGCACATGCTCCCAAAATACATATTATTAGTAATAAACATATGAGTGATGTTATCTTTTTCATTATAGAACTCCCCATAAAATATTTATATTTAAAAATTAAGTGCGATTAATTTTATATTTAATATAACTTAATTAGTTGCAGTGTCAAATATTATTTAAAAATAAGTTGATCAAAATTTAGAGCTTAAAAAAATGACTAGAACTTTCTAGTCATTTTTCAACTCACTACAGATAGCTTACATGGTTATTATATCATCTAAAAAATATTCACTCTTGCCAAAGAACAAGAATGAATATTTTTCCAGAAGTTGTTGAATTAATGTAAAAATTGGATAAGGATTCCTCCTAGGATGAGGACAATTGCGCCGCCTAGGCGGTTTGCCATTTGGGCAAAGGCAATCATTTCCATGCGGTCCGCCGCAGAAAGCACAGCGATATTTCCTGTGCCACCCATGGAATTGTTAATCATCCCAGCACCGATAGCTGTTTCAACTGGATACATACCGAGAACCTGTCCCAAAATCCAGCTAGCAAGTCCCATTGACACAACAGATGTTAAACTGATAAGGACAAATTGCCATGTCATGGCTTGCGCTAATGAACTCAAATCAATCATTGAAAGCCCAATACCTGCCAAAACAGCGTGTGTCAAGTTAGTCATAATCACACGATTAAACATAACCACTGCTTCTTCTAATGGTTTTGGTACAATATCAAGCGCTTTGAGAACAAAGACAATAATAATCATAAAGGCATAGCTGTGCACTTTTGGAATAAAGGCATTTAAGATAACGCCGATAAGGAAAAGGGCAAAGGCAAGCATCATTCCGACACCGGTTTTTGTAGGGTCAAGCGGAGCTTCAGATTTTTTCAAATCGTCTTTGTCAACAGGGATGAGCACACCGTGCCCATTGAATTTGGTGTTAGCAAATCCACGCGCCAACACAATGGCACCGATAATGGCAAAAATATTTCCTAGCGTGGTTGCTGGGGCTAATTGTGACAAGATTGATGAGGCATCTGTGTGCAATCCAGCCGCATAGATTTTGGATAATGGCACGATTCCTGCACCCATTCCTCCTGCCATTTGGGCAAATGAAATGTACATGACAGAATGTCCAAAGCCTTGACCGAGCAAAGCCCCAACAGCACCAGTAGCAAAGAAACCGATAACCATTGATAAAAGAGCGACAGGAATGAATTTAGCAGAGGCTTTCACCAAAAGTTTGCGGTTCATTCCTAGAATTGAGCCACAAATAAGCGCTGCAATATAAAAATCTAGAAAGCCCCAATCACTCATGAAACTAGAAGTGGCTGAGATAACTGATTTTGGAATCAATCCTGTTGAAGCTAAGATTGCGGCTAACAGCAAGGTAAAGACTGACCCACCACCAAGGTAAGTATTCCAAAATGGTAATCGTTCACCAAGAAAGTAGAAAAGATGTCCTAAAACGACCAACATGAAAGTAATTCCAACCATGTTGAGCGGTAGTTTTCCCATAGCAATAACAACAGCTAAAATGATAACCAGAGCCGTATAAAGCGGTAGAGAAAGACCTGCAATTTTAATATCTTTTAATTTTTTCATACGAATGGTTATCCTCCTAAACTAATATTTTGGATACCATTTAAGGTCGCGAACAGCTTTAGCCATGTCTTTTTCTTCAGCTTGAGCTAAGCCTTGTTCTTGAGCTTTTTTAGCAACAGCTTCCGCAACTTTGATTGACACTTCAGCAACGTATTGGAATGGAGGAAGAACAGGTGCTCCTGGTTGACCTGGATCTACAAGACCACTAAGTGAGTGAGCTGCAGCACCAATCATTTCATCTGTAAGAAGTGATGCTTCAGAAGCCAACATACCAAGACCAAGACCTGGATAGATTAGGGCATTGTTTGCTTGACCTATTTGGTAATCAACGCCTTTGTAGCTTACTGTACCTGAAGGCACACCAGTCGCAACGAAGGCTTTACCGTCTGACCATTCGATAACTTGTTTGGCTGTTGCTTCTAATTTCTTAGTTGGGTTAGAAATTGGGAAGATAACTGGGCGTTCAGTGTTTTCACACATTGCTTCAACCACTTCTTTAGTGAAGGCTCCAGCATCAGTTGATGTACCAACCAAGATTGTTGGTTTAACTGTTTTAATAACATTAAGAAGGCTAGTCATGTCACCACAATCAGCGAAGTCTTCACGTTTTTTAGCAAATGGTTTTTGAGCAGGTGTCAAATCTTCCATGTCATCAAAAAGAAGACCTTGTTTGTCAATCATGAAGAAGTGTTTGTAAGCTTCTTCTGGAGTCAAACCTTCTGAAACCATTTCTGCGTGAACGCGGTCAGCAATACCAGCACCAGCAGAACCACCACCGTAGCAAAGGTAAACTTGGTCAGTTAGTTTTTCACCAGTGATGTCCATAGCACCGAAGATACCACCAAGAACAACGATACCAGTACCTTGGATATCATCGTTAAATGTTGGAATTTCTTTTTTGTATTTGTTAAGAATGTTAGCAGCATTTGAACGACCGAAATCTTCCCAGTGAAGGTACAATTTAGGGAACATATTTTCAGCTGTTTGAACGAATTTGTCGATAAATTCATAGTATTTATCACCAGTGACACGTTCGTGACGATTACCAAGATACATTGGATTTTCCAAAAGTTCTTTACGGTTTGTACCAGCATCGATAACAAGTGGCATAACTGAAGCAGGGTCAATACCAGCAGCAGCTGTGTAAATCATCAATTTACCAACAGAAATATCCACACCTTGGACACCCCAGTCACCAATACCAAGAATTCCTTCGGCATCTGTCACAACGATTAAACGAATGTCACGGTCACCAGCAGCATTTTTTAGTGTTTCTTCGATGTTTTCTGGGTGATTAATATCAAGGTAAGCAGCGTATTGTGGGTCAACATACAATTCGCTATATTCTTCAATCGTTTCAGCGATAACTGGGTCATACACGATTGGGTTAAATTCAACGATGTGTTGGTTGAATAGGTAGTAGAAAAGCGTACGGTTTGTGTTGAAAATTTCCATTAAGAAATGGCGTTTTTCAAGATTTGATGGTTTACGCAAGAAATGTTGATAAGCTTGTTCAGCTTGTTCTTCGATTGTTTGAACGTAAGGTGGTAGAATACCAAGCAATCCTAGTTCTTTACGTTCTTCCATGGTAAAAGCAGTACCCTTATTTAAGAATGGGTTGTTTAAAATATCATGTCCACGCATGACGTATCCTCCTAAAGATGTATTAAATAAGAAGAAATTTCTTATGCGGGTCATTATAAACTGTTCCAGTTCTTATAGTCAAACGCCATAGTTTTGATAAATAATATTTATAATAAGTTTTAAAAGATTATGGTAAAATAAGGCAAGGAGGTAAGCATGAATTTACGTGATTTAGAATATTTTTACCAGCTTGGAAAATTAAAATCTTATACTGGTGCTGCACAATATTTCAAAGTCAGTCAACCAACGATTTCTTACGCTATCAAGCGCTTGGAAACAGAATTAGGTTGTGATTTAATCATCAAAGACCCATCACACCGCACGGCTGAATTAACCTTGCAAGGAGATATTTTTCAAAGTCACGTTGAAGATGTCTTACTGCAAATCAAAACGGCTGTTAATGAGGTGCATCAATCACTAAATCCCATGATGACTGTTGGTTTTCCGCCGATTATCTGCAACTATATTTTGACGGAATTGCTGGAGCAAAATGAGAATCTCGAGCCCTTCTCTCAAGTTAAAGCTATCCGTGGTGGCTCACGAAGCCTCATGATGAAACTTCTCAACGGGCAAATTGACTTTAGTCTGCTAGGTTCACTAACACCCTTAAAAAATGATCAACTAGTCATTCATCAGCTCTTTACTAAGGATTTTTATGTTGTTCTTTCTAAAAATCACCCACTGGCAAATAAAAAAGAGTTGTCATTCCAAGAAATTCTCTTTGAGAAATTTATTCTGCTGGACGAACACAATATTCATCTAACAGCCTTTAATCAGTTAAATCATCGCTATCATGACCAAGCATCTGTCCTTTTCAAAATCGATGATGTGTCTGTCATCAAGCAAATGGTCGCTGAAAATATGGGCATCTCACTTCTTTCTGACATTGCTCTAACTAGCGATTCTGACCAACTGGTCAAAATCTCTTTAGTCAAAGAAGATAGCATCACATTTTACGTTAGCTATGCCCACTCAAAACACGCTGTTTTGTCAGAAGAAACTAAGAAATTAATTGACTTGATTGAAAAAGTATCGTAAAAAAGTAAAAAATCAGCCCAAATTCGGGTTGATTTTTTCATGTTGTATTGTTGAATTTTTAATAGAATGAATCGGGCTCTTTAGTGTATTTAGCCCATTTTTTACTTAAAAATTGATCGTTGATTTGGTAGTTTGGCTTGCTTTGTTTTTTGTTCAAGAATGGATTAACAGCTTTGTCCATTGCGACCCAACCATTCCATCCCATGTGGATAGTATCTTGCATAAAGTAAGCTTTGTCACCATCTCTTGAGAAATCTGCAATATTTTTAAAACCTTGGCTTTGCAATTGATATTTAATCTTGGCAACAGCTTTTTGGTACATGTCTTCGTTAAGTCCAGTATAATCAGACCATTTGCTATTAACTGGAGGAATCACAAAAAGAACATTAGTATTATTTTCGGCAAATTGATTCAATACCAACTGCAAATCGTTGTATTCTGGAGATTTTAAGTAGTTAAATTTACGTTGAGAATTTTTTAAATCTTTCAATCTCGGTTTGATACGAATATCATAAAAACCGTTGTCGATTCCAAAGGTATTACCACTACTTGCTTTTTTACCATCAGCTGTCGCCAATTTCCCTAGATGTTGATATGAAAAGGCATCTGGTAACTTTTTAGCTTGAGAGACAACCTTACCATCATAATGATCGATAAGAGAAACACGACTGAAAAAGGCATCTTCTTTCTGGTAAATGATACTTTGGGTTTTGAGTTTTCGTTTATCAGCTGTTGATAATTTTTTACCCTCAGCCACTTTTTCCATCATTTCCTTGTAAGAAGAATCTGGGTAAAGTTTCAAGAAACGTCTAGCAGCGTAGCGGTCATAAGCTGTTCCTTTTTGATTTTGCAAGAAATCAATGGCTTGTCCACTGCTAAAATAAGTTTGAAAAGCGGCAGCATTGGCACCCTTAGCTGTAAACCACTGAGGAGAAATGAAATAAACGGCTTGTTTATTTTTCAACTCATTATTGATTTGTTGGATGCCATAAAAATGCGTCAATGAGGCAGAACCTCTTTGACCAAGCAAATACGGCGTGTAAGAACGATTGTAAGCCTCAGCAATGACCGATGGGTGCATTTTGTCAAAGCGCAGCCACTCACTTGATCCAAAGAACGGAACAAAACGGTGCTTTGGATCTGTTAAGGCACGTACTTTTTTATACTTACTCTTAAATCCTGTCTTACTTAGCGAAACCGCGTCTTTCTTTTCTACTTTTAGGGAGTGCGATTTATTCGAAAGCGAGACACTACACAGACTAATGACAACTAGCAAAAAGGCACAAATAACTGGTCCTAAAATTTGCCAAAGGCGTTTAAGCATTGCGAAGTTCCTCTATTCCAGCAATGATTTTATTAGCGGTATTCCAATCATCACGCCCAAATTCTGAAATTGGAATATCAATATCAAAATGACTTTCCAATTCAACGATTAATTCGACAGTTCCCATGCTATCAAGCACACCCGCATCGAACAAATCTTCATCCATCATATCTGAAACATCTTCCATAAAAAGATCATCAATAATTGCTAATACATCTGATTTAATATCCATTTGCTAAACTCCTTTACAATAATGAATTGTTATTATTTTACAGGTGATTGTGGGAACCATAATTGATCCAAGAAACCTGAAAATAGTAAGAATGATAACATCACAACATTAAAGGTGATGAAAATACCAAGACCTTGTGTCCATTTGTTGTCAGGCAAAGGTGAGAGTCCTTGTTTTTTGCGCTCACGATTGATTTTTTTCTTCTTACGAACCCAAGCATCATTAATCACAAGACCTACACCATGAAATAGTCCATAAGCGATATAGTACCATGTTAACCCATGCCAAAATCCCATGATTAACATATTAATAATATAAGCGACGCTTGATGTGACATTGCGATTTTTAAAGATTTTGTGCTTAACCAAGACCTTAACCAAACGCATGAAAACAAAATCACGGAACCAAAAAGATAAACTCATGTGCCAACGATTCCAAAATTCTTTCAAATCGCGTGATTTAAAAGGCTGATTAAAGTTAACTGGACTTTTAATCCCCATAAGATTTGAAATAGCTAACGCAAACATGCTATAACCCGCAAAGTCAAAGAATAAATCAAAACCATAGGTGTACATAACACCTAGCGTAGCAATGTTAAAGACTCCGCCCATTTCCAGGGCTTCTTCTTTTAGCGGCGCCATAAATAGCGTTCCAAAAATGTAAGCTAGGATGAACTTGTAAAGAAATCCAAGCATCAAGTAACGAACACTTTCTTCAAGCATATCAAGCAGTTCATCTTTGTCAGGAATATTTTTATAATCCTCATCAAAGCGATTGAAGCGATCAATTGGTCCACTTGAAAAAGTTGGCATAAAGAGAAGGAAACGCAAAAATTGCCACAAACTAAACTCTTTTAAGACACCATCTCGCATTTCCATAATTGTGCCAACTGCACGGAAAGTTAGGTAAGAAATCCCTAAAAATCCAAAGAGCGATTGATGTTTATCAATGGTCATCAAAGGGGTAATCTTAGTCCACGCTAGTGGAAAGACAGCTAAGAAGACCCAGAGGTAAAATACCCACTTGTTATTATATTTTTTCCGATAAGTCTTGTAAGAAAAGATCAGAAAAATTTGCCAAACCACGTAAGCTAAAAGAGACACAATCTGATAAAGATTTTTCCCTGTCAGCATCAAAATAATGAAAGCTAAGCTAACCAAAGCTTCATAAACAGGAAATCGTTTTTTGAAAAATAATCCGATAAAAATAGGTAAGACAGCCACAATCAGGTAAAGAAAATACTGCGGATTGCCGTAAGCCTCTAAGTGTGGCAACTGATGAAGAAATGCTATCATCGGCTATTTACCTCGTTCATCAAGCCTTTGATATCGATTTTACCATTTGGTGTAAGCGGCAAGCTATCACGGTAAAGGAATTTTGAAGGCATCATATAATCCATCATGATATCTTTCAAGTCTTCCTTAATCGCTTTAGTGATGTCCAATTGACGGTCAAATTGTTCTGCGACACCTTCTTTTAACACCACATAAGCTAGAAGATTTTGTACCTTGTGGTCTTTGTTGTAACGCGGAACAGCGACAGCTGACTTGATATATTCTGATTTGTTAAGATTTTGTGAAACTTCCTCAAGCTCGATACGGTAACCGTTGAATTTGATTTGGAAGTCCATGCGTCCGCCGTAAAGGAGCATGCCTTGGTCAGTCATCACACCCAAATCTCCAGTGTGATAAGCTGGCAAGCCTTCAAATTCAAAGAAAGCAACTTGTGTGCGTTCAGGATTATTGAGATACCCTTTTGAAACAGCAGGACCAGAGACAATGATTTCACCTTGCTCGCCATTTGGCAAAGCTTTGCCATTTTCATCAATGACAAAAGTTGGTGAATCTGCTTTGGTGTAACCAATCGGCAGACGTTTGCAAGTTGCTAGCATCTCATCGGTAATAGCTACCGCAGAAAGGGCAACAGTAGCTTCTGTCGGACCATAAGCATTAACAATGCGTGCTTTCGGGAAACGGCTACGCAATTTTTGCGCTGTTTTTACTGTTAACTCTTCCCCATCGAAATAAAAATGCGTCAAATGTGGCAATGTTTCTTGATTAAAGTCATTTGACAACATAGCCATATCAGCAAATGATGGTGTTGATGTCCAAACCCCAATCGGCAATTCATTAATGGTTGTAAAGAGTCGTTTAAAATCTGTTGTTAATTCTTTTGGAAGTGCAAAAAGTGTCCCTCCAAGGGCTAGCGTTGGTGCCCAATACATAACTGACAAATCAAACGAATAAGGCGGCTGCGCCAACATTTGTGGTCGTTCTGGCACTGAAAATTCTTTGTCAGAAATCATCCAATTAGTGAAACTTAGGAGATTGTCGTGTGAGATTTGCACCCCTTTTGGTTTTCCTGTTGTCCCAGACGTAAAGATAATATAATAATTGTCATCGCCTTTAACAGAGTGAGTCAATTGATAGTCCGTTTTTTGAGCAAAAATCGTTTGTAATTGGTCAAGCGTAATCATTGGAATATTCGTTATTTCTAAAGGAAAATCACCTACAGCAATAATCAAACTTGGCTCTGCCACTTCTAAAATCGCTTCAATGCGTTCCAGAGCTGAATGTTGGTCAACAGGAATATAAGCATGTCCAGATTTTGTTAATGCCACAAAAGTAGCCAACATGTCATACTCTTGTCCTCCAAAAACAAGAACGGGAGATTTTTCTTCCAGCTTCAAAAAATCAATATAAGCTGCAAGCGAATCTGAATTTTCCTTTAAATCGCGATAAGTGTGAACATCTCCTAAGATATTATAGACAGGGAAATCTCCTTGTGTCTGAGCAAAATGCTCAATTCTCTCAATCATATCGTGTAACATGAACCGTTTACCTTTCTAAAACTCATTGTAGATGAAATTACCTTGACCACGACCAAGATAACTGAAAAAATAAATTAAAACCATAAAAATCACAAAATAAAACAAGGTTTTTAATACAAATCGAGTGGTATCTTTCATTTAAACTCCTTATTTAAGTGGTAGTTGTACTTCAAATGTTAACTGGTCATCGGATTGACTGACAGTGATACTGCCTTTATGTTTTTCTACAATAGCTTTGGCAATCGCCAAACCTAAACCAAAACTTGAACTGCTATTGCGGGAATCTTCTGCTTGATAGAAACGTTCAAAAAGATTTTTCAAAACCTCATCTGGATAGACCAGACTAGGATTTGACACTCGTAAAAGTGCTGTTTTCTTTTCTTGCAACAACTCTACGGTAATCTTTCCATTGTCCAAAGAATGCTTAATAGCATTATCCAAAAGAATGGTAACCAACTGCTTTAACTGAGATTCTTGACCAAGAATTTCAATATTTTCAGCGATTTGATCTTCGATTAATTTGCCCTCTTCATAGGCTAGACTTTCGTAACTTAGAATCATTTCTTGGCAGATACTTGATAAATTAACTTTTTCAAAATGTTCTCTACCATCTTTGTCATCAAGTTTAGACAAGCCAAGCAACTCTTGAATCAAATGTTCCATGCGCTTTGTTTCTGAAAGAATATGATTCAAATAACGGTTAGGAGCGATTTGATTTTGCAATACTTGAGCATTGGCACGAATAGAAGCAATCGGTGTCTTCAACTCATGACTAGCATCTGAAACAAATTGTTTTTCGCGATCAATCGCAGCTTGTGCTGGTTGAACGATAAAACGTGATAGGTAGATACTAACTCCCGTAAGCAAAAGAAGACCAAAAATAACATAAACAGTAACCAGAAAAACTTGAGCATAGGAAGCTGAATAGCTTGAAAAATCAATAAAGACAAGTTGCCAGGTTCCATCTTTCTTTTCCTTCAAAGAATAGATGTAATCATACCATTTCCAACTCTTTTTCCCTCTGTTTAACAAATCTTTGCTGACTTCTTTAACCTCTTTATTTGTTAAAAAAGTGTTGTTAACTTGAATATCTGGTTTGTCATTTTTATCAATAATAACAAAAGCAATGGCTTCGTCAGTATTTTCTTTGACGTAACCATTAGCAGCCACCAATTTAACAATCCGATAAGTATCATACTCATCCCAATATTTGTTATAACGTTCACTAATGACCAATAACACCAAAACCATGGTGGTTAACATGGACATCGTAATCAAGACAAATTTTAGCCGAAGATTCCTCATGATGAGCCTTCTTTCTCTCCATCTTCTAGCGAGTAACCAACGCCTTTGGTCGTTTTAATAACAGCACTGGCTGCCAAGAAACGAAGTTTCTTACGTAAAAAGGAGATAAAGACTTCCAGTTGATTATAATCGGATTCATCTAAAGGTCCCCAGACCTTCAAAATTAATTGGTTTTTGGGGATAATCTTCTTGGAATTTCGCAAGAAAGTTTCCATCAGCAGAAATTCTTTATTAGACAACTTAACTTCGCGCTCTGCCACGCTTAATTCTCTCGTGTCCAGATTCAAAATCAAATTGCCAAACTTGAGATGATTCACTTGCGTAATAGACGATTGACGAGTCCGCAAACGAATTCGTGCCAATAATTCTTCTGCCTCAAATGGCTTAATCATATAGTCATCAGCACCCAAATCAAGTCCCAAAACACGGTCTTCTAACTGAGATTTGGCTGTCAAAAAAATGATAGGAACTTCCATTCCCATTTGGCGCACGCGCTTCAACACACTGACACCATCAAGTTTTGGCAACATAATATCCAAAAGAACCAAATCATAAAGTCCCGTTAATATATAATCCAGTGCAGACTCACCATCAAAAACCAAATCCACTTCATAACGGTGATTTTCAAGAATGGCTTGAATAGCTTCCGCAATTCCTTTCTCATCCTCGACCACTAAAATTCTCAACTGGCTCTCCCCCTTTTCACTCAAAATCTAGTATAAAACGCCAAAATTGAATTAACCTTGAAATTTTCTTAATTTTTAAGATTGCCTGTTTAAAAATATATCAGCCTCACATGGACTTATACCAAACCATTATAAATAAGCCTCTCCCAGAAAGTCCGTGTAAACTGATGAAAATTTATGGCAAAAATGTGGCAATTTCTTTAATTCTAGTTTATATCCAATCTAAAAAAATGTCCTTACAGAGCTGTAAGTTTGGCAAAAAATAAGAGCCTGTGGCAAATGCCTCAGACTCTACATTTTCAATCACATACTATGTTTGTGTGTATTACATAGCTTCAGAAGAACTATTAGCCTTGTCACCTTCTGACCAAATCTTTTCATTCCATTTAACATTATGCGTATCACGATATTTTTTCGGCGTAATGCCCACAACTTCTTTAAACTGTTGAATAAAGTGACTTTGTGATGAAAATGATAAATGATTCGCAATTTCAATCATTGAATAATCACTGAATTTCAATAAGTCTTTTGCAACTTCTATTTTTTATTTTAACATAAGTGCTTACGGACACGCCAACTTCCTTTTTGAATAAGCGTGATAAATAGCTTGCTGAAATACCAAATTCGCTGGCTAACTGTTCAACCGTAATGCGTTCTTTCACGTGGCAATAGATATAATCCTTACAATCTGAAACGTGTTTTGAAATGACATCTTTTTGAATTTCACGTCGCATGCGTTCTGTGTAATCAATAACCATCTCTTCGTGCAAATTTTGAACTTCTTGTGCCGTGTGAAGGTCATCTAATTTTTGAATATAAAAGTCACTCAGTCTAAAAGCTTGTTCTAATTCCATACCATTTTGACCACACATGCGTGTAATCATAGCTGTCGTAATGACAAAGTGATATTTCAAATTGGTAATGGGGTTACGTGACAAAGTTCCCACACCATCTTCTGATACAAAACGTTCTTGTTCACAATTTTTGCGGACCGCTTCAACATCTCCCGTAGCTACCGCTTGATAGAATAAAAATTCCTCAGTTAAGGGACGATGTTCCACATCATCCAAATTATCACTAATTGCTAAAAGTCTCCATTCATCCTTATAATTCATTTCCAATCCCCTTTTTTGTAAACGATTACCATTTTCTTTTCATTTTACCATATTCTTGCAGATTTGATAAAAATAAAGTGGAAAAAATGAAAGTGAGACAAAATAAAGTCTCCATCGGAGACTTTATTGCTGAACATAACTCTTAAATATAAAGAAGATTATTCATTATAGCTAATCCAGCCATAATATCCATACAAAGGTGTTTTGCCATCATATGGATCAAGCCAGTCATCAACACCAATACCTGGCCAAACATTCATCATGATTTTACCTGGCGTGCTTGGTAGATTTTCAGTCACTGTATGAACAGCTTTACCATCCACATACCAAGTGATGTGGTCTTTTCGCCATTCAAAACCATAAGTGTGCCACTCTTCTGATGCATCAAACCCTAGGTCATAAAGGAATTCATGATTGCCAATGCCATCTGTAAAATAGTTGAATTGAACTTTTGTCGTATCTTTTCCAAGAAACTCAATATCAATTTCATCCCATTTTGTTCCATCTGTTGGTCCAGTGTAAGTGAAAAATGATGTTACAACACCAGTATTTTTAATGGCTTTCGTGCGAACTTGATAAAGACCATAATGGAAATACTCTCTCGTGCGCCACTCACCGCCAGTGTAGCCATTAGCATCACGATCGATTTTTAAACTTAAACCATCACCATCAAAATTCACATTGTCAGGCTGCCAGACGCAATCAAACATATCGCCATTTGCTCCTGTCCGTAATTCCATGTATGAGGCATCGTAACTGTCAAATCTTGTCTTAAAATGTGCTTGTTCGTTTATCTTCATGTTCTTATCATTTACGCTTTCTTGATATTATGGTTTTCCCTTTTTAATGGATTCCCATTGAACCAGTCAGAACGCTCCATTGTCGTATCATCGTAAGTATTAAAATCTTCATGGTAGTCGCCTGTATGTGCAGCTTGAGTTCCTGCTTGACTAGAATCTTCGGTAGTTGTTGTGAGATTAACTTGGTCATTTGTAGACGTCAAGCTCAAGTTTTCCTGATTTTACACACTAGTATCAGAAGTTACTACCTGATTTGTGTTCACTTGATTTGTTGAGTCAATCACTGACTGAGTAGTATTGTCATCAGTTATAGACGTATTTACTGTTTCACTAGTAAGGTCATTAGTATCTGTGGTTTGTGTATTCGTAAGGGCAGGAACATTATCAAGTGTTGAAACATTACCCACTTCAGCTGCTGATACTAAACCAGCTCCAACTTGTAAACTACACGTAGCAAATGTACTTTACTACATCTTTCTTAGTCATAAAATCTCCTTTTTCTCTTATAAACCTATTCTATAAACCTATTCCTTAACACCACCGAGTGTCACACCGGCAATAATGTATTTTGAAAGGAAAAGATAAACGATAATAATTGGCACAATAGCCACCAAAATCATTGTGTAAATTTTACCCATATCAAAGTTCATGTAGTCTGCACCACGCAATGTTGCAATCAAAATTGGCACAGTCATCTTGCTCTTCGTTTGAATAACCAAGGCTGGAATGAAGTAGTTATTCCAAGAACCAACAAAGGTAAAGATCGCTTGAACTGCGATAGCAGGTTTCATAATTGGAAGAACAATCGTGTTAAATGTTCTAAATTCATTTGACCCATCAATACGAGCCGCTTCTACCAATGAAATTGGTAATGATGATTCCAAGTAACTATACATGAAATAGAATACCGCTGGTGAAGCAACTGATGGAATAATCAATGGAAGCCAACTATCATACATTCCCATGTTAGTGATTAAACGCAAGAAACCCATTGAAGTAACTTGTGTTGGCATAACTAAAATCGCCAAAATGAACGCAAAGGCAACTTTTTTCAACTTAAAGTCATAAACATACAAACCATAAGCTGTCAAAGCTGAGAAATAAGTACAGATCGCAGCTGTCAATCCTGAAATAATCAAGCTGTTCAAAATCCCATGAAACATCGGGAAGCTACCATCATTAGCTACCTTACTCAGGTTATCAAATAAAGAACCACCAGGTAGTGCTGAGAAACCTTTTTGCAACTCAGCATGTGAGTGTGTCGCATTGATAATCAAGATATAAAAGAAGAATAGGCACATGAATGATAAGGTAATTAACACAAAATGTGCCACAATAACACGTAATCTATTTTTTGCTTTTGTTGACATTATTTCACCTTTCTACCTTTGTGTTTCAATTGGTGTTTAGTTGCTTTAAGTTCATTATTAGTCATACGATAAACGAACCAACAAAGAATCGCACTCACCACAAAGAGGTAAACTGATAGTGCGCCTGCCATACCGTAGTTCTTGCTCTTCAAGTGATTGTTCAAGAACATAATCAAGGTTGTTGATGTACGGTCTGGAGAGCCTTGTCCGTTAGTCAAGATTTGCGGAACATCGAACATTTGCAAACCACCGATAATTGACGTAATCAAGGTATAAGCCAAAATAGGTCGAATCATTGGCAAAGTGATATAGAAGAAACGTTGACGACTGTTACAACCATCGATTTCAGCGGCTTCAAAAATATCTGGGCTAATTCCCATAATAGCTGCCATCAACATGATTGTGGTATTACCAAACCACATCAAGAAGTTCATCACACCAACCAATGAACGTGTTCCAAGAGCAGACTCCCATGAAATCAAATCGGTTCTTTAATCCAACCAAGTGATTCCAAGATAGAATTGATAGGACC
>ENA-OQJR01000014-OQJR01000014.1-human-gut-metagenome-genome-assembly--contig:-NODE-14-length-45356-cov-4.777797_pt1 | contig 45356 bp, 46 predicted proteins | sample MGYA00242614_ERZ504781 | MGnify/ENA primary metagenome ERZ504781 (study PRJEB26092, sample SAMD00036365) | human gut metagenome | host: Homo sapiens | study: EMG produced TPA metagenomics assembly of...
TTACCTGTTAGGAGGAGAATTATGTGTGATCGTGCGTCACTTGAAAAGTTGACTAAGATGAGTGAAAAGTTGACTAGTTAAGCTGAAAGACTAGAAAGCGATTTGAAGACTTTGGATTCTGAAATTGAAGCCGATGTTTTAAAAAATCTTAGTGATCAGGCAAAACATTTGGCTAGTGACTTCCAAGATTTGATAACTCATATAGATGAAGGAATGGTGAGTCCAAAAGAAAAGTAAGATAACTAAGTTGACCTGTTTTAGGTCGCTTTTTTAATAGTGTTTGAGGAGAAAAATGCTTGAAAAACAGTTGAGAGAACAGAGTGAGCTTGAGATATGGAGATTGTTATTGCTTCCAGTGACAATGGCTGATGCAAAGACAATGTTTGCTTATACGTCAGATATTGAAAATACTAAATGGGGTTTTCCAGCTAATCAAACTATCGAAGAAACTAAAAATGTGATTGAAAATATTTATCTAAAGAGTCCTCTGGGACGATATGGAATTGTCTGAAAAGAGATTTCAGAGTTCATTGGGACTGTTGATTTAATGAACTGGTCAGATGGAAAAGAAGCAGAAATTGGTTATATTATCAATAAAAAGTTTTGGGGGCATGGTTTAGCCACAGAAGCGAGCGCTAAAATTTTAGAACTTTGTTTTGAGGTGTTAGGATTTGAGGAAGTACATGCTTTTTGTGCACTTGAAAATCCGGCTTCAGTTCGTGTTTTGACAAAACTCGGAATGACAGAGATGGAACGTCTCCAAAATAATAAAAAATATCCTGGTGGCTGGGTCACTAGTCAGCATTTTTGTGTAACGAAGGTAAATTATTCAAAATAAAAGGTTTCACAAGAGATTTGTCAGTTTTTTTGATTGCGCTTCCAAAAAATATGATATAATATAGACAAATATACAACTGATTGCAACAAGATTTTGGAAGAATGCCTATAAGAAAATGATGTGTTAATCATTATTTATAGACATGCAGGTATATGTAGTTGATTGGACAGGTTTCACGCATAATACTGCTTTATTTTTTAATCATTAATGAAAACGGTTGCGTATTTTTAACTTATCTTTATAGGAGATTATTTATGTCACTTCGTAATAAAGTAAATATGAAAAAGAAAATGAAAAAAGGTTTAGGCTCTCTTTTAGTTTTGACAGAGGTCAGCACTGGTATTTTCGTGCAAGCTAATGCTGTTAAGGCTGATGAGCAAGTCTCAATGAAAGAAGGAACAGTGCTTTACGCATGGTGCTAGTCTTTCGATACTATTAAAGATAATATGCGAGCGATTAAGGACGCTGGTTATACTAGTGTTCAAACATCACCAATTAACCAAGTTATTGTTGATGACGGTGGTAATAAGAGCTTGAAAAATTGGTACTATCAATATCAACCAATTTTACATATGATTGGTCACTACCAATTAGGTACAGAAGAAGAATTTAAAGAAATGAACCGTGTGGCTGATCAATATAGTATTAAAATCATTGTTGATGCTATCCTTAACCACACAACATCTGACTACAACCAAACCAGTCAAGAAATTAAAAGTATTCCAAATTGGATACATGGTAACAAAGAGATTAAAAACTGGGATGATCGTTATGATGTGACACAAAATGCTCTTCTAGGTTTGTATGATTTGAATACTCAAAATCCACAAATTCAACAATACCTTTTGAAATTCTTGAAAACAGCAGTTGCTGATGGAGCTGATGGTTTCCGTTATGATACTGATAAACACATTGAATTGCCTGGTGAATATGGAAGTAATTTCTGGAATGTTATTTTGAATAATGGATCTGAATTCCAATATGGTGAAGTTCTTCAAGATAGCATCTCACATGAAGCTGATTATTCTAAGTTGATGAGCGTTAGTGCATCAAATTATGGTAATCAAATTCGTAATGACTTGAAAGATCGTTGTGCTGCTGCAGGTAATTTAATGAATTATTTGACCCAGCAAATCTTGTTACTTGGGTTGAATCTCACGATACTTATGCCAATGATGATATTCGTCTTGGTTGGTCAATGATTACAGCGCGTGCTAGAGGTACACTTTTGTTCTTCTCTCGTCCAGTAGGTGGTGGTAATGGTACTCGCTTCCCAGGTCAATCACAAATCGGTGATGCTGGTAACTTCTACCTTAATCTCCCAGAAGAATACGCTAATGTAAACGCCAAAATCATCTTCAACCAACCAGGTACTAGTAACCAATTTCCTTACAGCGTCGGATTCGACCTTGTGAAATCTGGTAACTACAATAAAGATGGTTTAAAATAGTCGGTCATTAACTAACTTTTTAACACAATTCTAACTCCTTTTCCCAGAAAGAAGTAGCTCTCCTCAGGCTACTTCTTTTTTTTATGATTAAATGGCATGCCTAAAAAGTTTCTTAGTGCCTAAAATGGCGCTGTTATCCTTAATATGGTATAATATCCTTGATATAATTAGTTTTGAAAGAAGATAGATATGTACGTTGAAATGATAGATGAAACTGGTCAAGTTTCAGAAGAAATTAAAAACCAAACTTTGGACTTATTACAATTTGCTGCTGAAAAGACTGGTAAAGAAAATAAAGAAATGGCAGTGACTTTCGTGACTAATGAGCGCAGCCATGAATTGAACTTAGAATACCGTGACACAGACCGTCCAACGGATGTTATCAGCTTAGAGTACAAACCAGAATCAGATTTAACTTTCTCAGAAGAAGATTTGGCTGAAAATTCTGAGCTTGCAGAAATGCTAGACGAATTCGATGCTTATATCGGTGAGCTCTTTATCTCTGTTGATAAAGCGCGTGAACAAGCAGAAAAGTACGGTCATTCTTTTGAACGTGAAATGGGATTCTTAGCGGTGCATGGTTTCCTACACATCAACGGCTACGACCATTATACCCCTGAAGAAGAAAAAGAAATGTTTACTTTACAGGAAGAAATTTTAACTGCCTATGGACTTAAGAGACAATAATTCCCCTAAAAAGTGGAAAAATCGCACCTTGGTATCTAGTATGGAATTTGCCATTACTGGAATAGTTACAGCCTTCAAGGAAGAAAGAAATATGCGTAAACACATGGTGTCAGCTATTTTAGCAACTGCAGCAGGAGCTGTTTTTCGTATATCTGCGATTGAATGGTTATTCTTATTTTTAGCCATCTTTTTAGTCATCACTTTAGAAATGGTTAATTCTGCGCTTGAAAATGTGGTTGACTTGGCTAGTGATTATCATTTTTCAATGCTAGCAAAAAATGCTAAGGATATGGCAGCAGGAGCGGTATTGGTGGTATCAACTTATACCGTGATTACAGGATTGATTATTTTTGTACCGAAAATTATTGCCTTGATTTTTGGCAACAGATAAAAATATTTTGCAAATAATGAAAGGAGTAGGGACGTTTAACGTCCTTTATATCTTATGTTTAAATCAGGTTTTGTAGCGATTTTAGGTCGCCCAAATGTTGGGAAATCGACATTCTTGAACCACGTTATGGGGCAAAAAATTGCTATCATGAGCGACAAAGCTCAAACAACTCGTAACAAAATCATGGGGATCTATACAACAGATACCGAACAAATCGTCTTTATTGACACACCAGGAATTCACAAACCCAAAACAGCACTTGGTGATTTCATGGTTGAGTCAGCTTACAGCACACTTCGTGAAGTTGAGACAGTTCTTTTCATGGTGCCTGCTGATGAAAAACGTGGCAAAGGTGACGACATGATTATCGAACGTTTGAAATCAGCTAACATTCCAGTTGTTTTGGTTATCAATAAAATCGATAAAGTGCACCCAGACCAATTGTTGGAACAAATTGATGATTTCCGTAGTCAAATGGATTTCAAAGAAATTGTGCCAATTTCAGCCCTTCAAGGTAATAATGTTGAAACACTTCTTAATATCTTAAAAGATAATTTGGAAGAAGGTTTCCAATATTTTCCTGAAGACCAAATCACTGACCACCCAGAACGTTTCTTGGTATCAGAAATGATTCGTGAAAAAATCTTGAAGTTGACAGAACAAGAAGTACCTCACTCTGTTGCAGTTATTGTTGATTCAATGAAACGTGATCCAGAGACAGACAAGGTTCACATTCGTGCAACAATCATGGTTGAACGTGACAGTCAAAAAGGTATTATCATCGGTAAAAAAGGCGCTATGCTTAAGAAAATTGGTAAAATGGCTCGCCGTGATATTGAAATCATGCTTGGTGACAAGGTTTACCTTGAAACTTGGGTTAAAGTTAAGAAAAATTGGCGTGATAAAAAACTTGATCTCGCTGACTTTGGTTACAACGAGAAAGAGTATTAATAGTTCATTTAATTAGGAGGTGTTTTTGGCTTAACACCTCCTCTTTTAAAAATAATAAAAAGGAAAAGTCATTGGTGGTGAATTGGCCATGTCTAAGACTCTTTGAAAAAAGATAAATGGTGACTAGGTGTTTATCACTGTCGTCAAAATTTCTATAAAACTTATTGAGAAAGGAGAAGGACATGTTCGTGTTGCTTTGAACACGGACGAAAGGCTGTGTAAAATAGATAGGTCATTTCAGAAATCAGGATTTCTGATGACCTCCTAATTTTACTTTGCCTTTTACGTCCTTTGTATCAGAAAGATGCCGGAATTACCTGAGGTTGAGACAGTTCGTCGTGGTCTTGAGTGTTTGATTGTTGGGCGCAAAATTATATCGGTTGATGTTCGTGTGCCGAAAATGGTTAAAACGGATTTAGGTGCTTTTGAGTCTGATTTACTTGGTCAAACCATTCAGTCGATTGGTAGACGTGGGAAGTACCTGCTGCTGAACCTAGATGAGCAAGTGATTATTTCTCATCTGAGAATGGAAGGAAAATATTTGCTGTTTGAGCACCAGGTTCCTGAGGATAAACATTTTCATATCTTTTTTGGTTTAGATGATGGGTCGACTTTGGTTTATAAGGATGTTCGGAAATTTGGAACCATGGAATTGGTAGCCGAAAATCAAGTTGCAGCTTATTTCCAAAAAAGAAAATTAGGTCCTGAACCGACTAAGGAAGATTTTGATGTGGCAGAATTTACTCGAAAACTATCTGCCTCTAAAAAACTCATTAAACCATATCTTTTAGAGCAAACTTTGGTAGCTGGTCTTGGAAATATTTATGTGGATGAGGTACTTTGGGCAGCTAAAATTCATCCTGAACGCCAAGCAAATAGTCTTCAAAAAGCTGAAATCAATTTGCTTCATGATGAGATTATCCGTATCTTACAACTTGGCATTGAAAAAGGTGGAACAACTATCCGAACTTACCAAAATGCCTTTGGTGAAAATGGGACAATGCAAGAGTATTTGCAAGTTTACGGAAAAACAGACGAGCCTTGCCCACGTTGTGCCACACCAATTGAAAAAATAAAAGTAGGAGGTCGCGGGACACATTTTTGTCCTGCTTGTCAAAAACGATGACAAAAATTATTGGAATCACAGGCGGGATTGCTTCTGGAAAGTCAACCGTTGTTGCTGAAATTAAAAAACATGGCTATCAAGTGATTGATGCTGATCGGGTGGTTCACGAACTTCAGGCTAAAGGTGGAAAACTTTATCAAGCCCTTTGCAACTGGTTTGGCAGTGAGATTCTTCAAGAAAATGGTGAACTCGACCGCAAAAAATTGGGGCAGTTGATTTTTTCGAGTAAAGATATGCTTGAAAAGTCATCACATCTGCAAAATGGTATCATTCGAGAAGAGTTGGCTAGAAGACGAGATGAACTAGCTAAGACTCAAGATGTCTTTTTTATGGATATTCCGCTTTTGATTGAACATGATTATATGGAGTGGTTTGATGATATTTGGTTGGTTCATCTTGATGAGTAAAACACAATTAGAGCGTTTGGTGATGCGTAATCAATTTTTCAAAAGAAGAAGCTAAAAAACGCATGGCTAGCCAAATGTCGACAGAAGCTAAAAAGCCTTATGCTGACAAATTGCTAGATAACAGTGGTGACCTTACGGAATTAAAAGCACAAATCCATCAGCTTTTGCAGGAATTATAAGCGATGAATGCTTGGAAAATTGCCTGATTTTCTGCATATTTTTCAAGAAAACGCTTTGTGTAGCAAGTTTTTAGTAATTCTTTTGGAATGTGCTATAATAGCAATTGACGTTTTTTTGAAAAGAAGGTGAACAATCATAAGTAACGAAGTTAATTGGAAACAAAATTTACGAGTAGCTTGGCTTGGTAACTTTTTTACTGGGGCAAGCTTTTCGCTTGTTATGCCATTTATGGCTTTGTATGTAGAAGAACTAGGCGCTCCCAAAAATAAAGTTGAGTGGTACGCTGGTCTAGCGGTATCTTTATCAGCTTTAGCCTCTGCTTTGATTGCTCCGGTGTGGGGGCGGCTAGCCGACCGATATGGACGTAAACCGATGATGGTTAGGGCAAGCTTGGTCATGACCTTTACAATGGGTGGTTTAGCCTTTGTCCCTAATGTCTTTTGGTTATTAACACTGAGGCTATTAAATGGTCTTTTTTCAGGATACATTCCTAATTCAACAGCCTTGATTGCTAGTCAAGCACCTAAAAATCGTTCAGGATATGCACTTGGAACGCTAGCAACTGGTATGATTGGCGGGAGCCTAATTGGTCCCTTACTGGGAGGAATGTTGGCTGAATGGTTAGGTATTCGACAAGTCTTTTTGTTGGTCGGATTTATTTTGCTAATCTGTAATTTTCTGACAGTCTTTTTGATTAAAGAAGATTTCAAACCTGTTGCTAAGGCTAATGCTATGTCAACTCGAGAACTCTTTTTATCAATTAAAGACAAGCAAATTCTAATCGGGCTTTTTGTAACAAGTATGATTATCCAAATTTCAGCTCAATCTATTGCCCCAATTTTGACCTTATACATTCGTAATCTTGGACAAACTGAAAATCTAATGTTTGTCTCTGGTCTGATTGTGTCTGCTCTTGGTTTTTCAAGTATGTTATCGAGCTCGACTCTTGGTAAAATTGGTGATAGAATAGGTAATCATAGACTACTTTTGATAGCTCTATTTTATAGCTTTAGTATGTACGTCTTGTGTGCCCTTGCCAGAAATTCACTTGAACTCGGAATTGTGCGTTTCATGTACGGTTTCGGTACAGGTGCGCTGATGCCAAGTGTTAACTCACTACTGACTAAAATCACGCCAAGAGAAGGAATTTCACGTATTTTCAGCTATAACCAAATGTTTATGAATATTGGACAAGTCGTTGGACCATTTGTTGGTTCTGCCATTGCGACTGGTATGGGATACCGTTCAGTCTTTTATGTAACAAGTTTGATTGTCTTTGTAAACTTTGTGTGGAGCCTTATCAATTTTAGAAAATATTTGAAAGTTAAGGAAATCGCGTGAGAGTCAAGATTAATTTAAAATGCAGTAGCTGTGGTAGTAAAAATTATTTAACAAGCAAAAATAAAGCAACTCATCCCGACAAAATTCAGGTTCTAAAATACTGTCCCAAAGAGCGAAAAGTAACCCTACATATTGAATCGTAGGGATATTTATGATAGAATAATTAAGACCATAGTGTAGGAAAGGAAATAGAACCCAGAAGCAAAAAAGTAGTGGATTTTTTCCCTGAGTTAAGCTTCTGACGCGTTCTTAGTGAAACATATGTACAATGTACTACTGACAGCTTTACTGGTATTATCTGTTATTATCGTGATTGCTATTTTTATGCAACCACAGAAAAATCCAAGTAGCAACGTATTTGATAACAGCGGTTCAGAAGCTTTATTTGAACGTACTAAAGCGCGTGGCTTCGAAGCGTTTATGCAACGTTTTACAGCAGTTCTAGTTTTCTTTTGGCTAGCAATTGCTTTAGCGTTAGCAATCTTATCAAGTAAATAGATAGCAACTGACGAAAAAGATGCATCTTAGCTTACGTTGGCTGCGCATCTTGAATTTTGTACGAAAATTCATGAGCTGGTCATTCAGCTCATTTTTTATTATTAAGTAAGTAGTGAGGAGTCTGTCCAGTAGCGGATTGGAATTTGAAATTCAGTGACTTTTCACAACTTCCATCAAGCTAGAAAACGAGAGGATAGAAGATAGCAGGACTTTTTTTGCTAATCGGTCTTGCTTATAATCACAATTATGAATGAAAATATTATTGCTTATTTAAAAGAGCATGGAAAAGTTAATATTAACGATTTAGCGGCTGGTTTGGATATGACTGGTGCTGAAAAATTTCCATTGCTTGTTAAAGAAATTTCACAGTTAGAAAGTCAGGGTGAACTCCGCTTTGATGATAGCGGTAGCCTTGCCCTTCGTAAAAAAGTAGAGAAAAAAAAAGAAATTACGGTCACTGGTGTCTTTCGTGCTAACAAAGCTGGTTTTGGTTTCTTGTCTGTTGATGAGGATGAAGATGACATGTTTGTTGGGCATAATGACGTTGGTCATGCTGTAGATGGTGATACGGTTGAAGCTGTGATTAAGAAACCTGCTAACCGTCTTAAAGGTACAGCGGCTGAAGTCCGTATTGTCGGAATCGTTGAACGCAGTCTAAAAACTGTCGTTGGGAAATTTATCCTAGATGATGAAAAACCAAAATATGCTGGTTACATCAAGTCTAAGAATCAAAAAATCCAACAAGAAATCTACATCAAAAAAGAACCTGTTGTTTTAGACGGAACTGAAATCATCAAGGTTGATATCGATAAATACCCAACGCGTGGTCACGATTACTTTGTCGGTCATGTTCGTGATATCGTTGGTCACCAAGGGGATGTTGGAATTGATGTTCTTGAAGTCCTTGAATCAATGGACATCAAATCAGAATTTCCAGAAGACGTTATGGCTGAAGCTAATGCTGTTCCAGATGCGCTGTCTGAAAAAGATTTGATTGGTCGCGTGGATTTACGTAATGAAATAACCTTTACCATTGACGGCGCTGATGCCAAAGACTTGGATGATGCGGTTCATATCAAACTTTTAGATAACGGTAACTTTGAGTTAGGTGTTCACATCGCTGACGTGTCTTATTATGTTACAGAAGGTTCTGCCCTTAACCGTGAAGCGGTAGCTCGTGGAACATCTGTGTATGTGACTGACCGTGTGGTGCCAATGTTACCAGAACGCTTGTCAAACGGTATCTGTTCATTAAATCCAAATGTAGATCGTTTGACACAATCATGTTTGATGGAAATTGATCGTAATGGTCACGTGGTGAATCACCAAATCTGTCAATCAGTTATTAAAACAACTTTCCGTATGACTTACAGCGATGTTAATGATATCATTGCTGGCGATGAAGAGTTGATTGAAAAATACCAACCAATCGTTGAGTCAATTCACCACATGGCTGCTCTTCATAATATCTTAGAGAAGATGCGCGTGCGTCGTGGGGCACTTAATTTTGATACTAGCGAAGCTAAAATCATTGTCAATGACAAAGGAATGCCAGTTGACATCGTGATTCGTGAGCGTGGTATTGCAGAGCGCATGATTGAATCCTTCATGTTGGCAGCTAACGAAACAGTGGCAGAACACTTTGCAAAACGCAAATTGCCATTTATCTACCGTATCCACGAAGATCCTAAAGCTGAAAAATTACAAAAATTCCTTGATTATGCAAGCGTTTTTGGCGTGCAAATTCACGGGACAGCTAATAAAATTAGCCAGCAAGCTCTTCAAGATTTCATGGCAAAAGTTGAAGGAAAACCAGGTGCTGAAGTTTTGAATATGATGCTTCTTCGTTCAATGCAACAAGCACGCTATTCTGAACACAATCATGGACACTATGGTTTGGCTGCTGAGTACTACACACACTTTACAAGCCCAATTCGTCGTTATCCTGACCTTCTTGTTCACCGTATGATTCGTGAATACACACAAGTGACAGATGAGAAGATTGAACACTTCAGAAATGTGATTCCAGAATTGGCAACATCATCTTCAACTCTCGAACGTCGTGCTATTGATGCCGAACGTGTGGTTGAAGCGATGAAAAAAGCTGAATACATGGAAGAATACGTTGGTCAAGAATTTGACGGTGTGGTGGCTAGTGTCGTGAAATTTGGTATGTTTATCGAATTGCCAAATACCATTGAAGGTCTTGTTCACATCACAACCTTACCAGAATTCTATAATTACAACGAACGTACTTTGACCCTTCAAGGTGAAAAATCAGGTAAAGTCTTCCGCGTTGGTCAACAAATCAAGATTAAATTAACACGTGCCGACAAAGAAACTGGTGATATTGACTTTGAGTACATTCCAAGTGATTATGATGTGATTGAAAAAGTGAAGAAATCACGTCAAGACCGTTCTGGAAAAGACAAACGTCGTCCAAAATCTGATAATCACAAAGACCATAAAAAAGACCACAAATCAAATAAACAACGCAATCATAAATCTTCAAAATCATCTTCTAAAAAAACAGGTAAGAAACCTTTCTACAAAGAAGTAGCTAAGAAAAAAACTCGTAAAGCTAAAAAATAAAAGGTGACAAGCCTCATTGCTAACCCAAAAATTTTGACACAAGAGAGGTAGCTTAATATGCCAAAAGGTGAAGGAAATGTCGTTGCCCAAAATAAAAAGGCACGTCATGACTATAATATAGTTGATACCATTGAAGCTGGAATCGTCTTGACAGGAACTGAAATTAAGAGTGTTCGTGCCGCACGTATTCAGCTAAAAGACGGTTACGCTCAAATTAAAAATGGCGAAGCTTGGTTGATTAATGTTCACATTTCTCCTTTTGAACAAGGAAATATCTGGAACCAAGAGCCTGAGCGTACACGTAAATTATTGCTTAAAAAACGTGAAATTGAAAAATTGTCAAATGACTTAAAAGGAACAGGGATGACCCTTATTCCTCTTAAAGTTTATTTGAAAAATGGCTTTGCTAAGGTCTTACTTGGTGTGGCTAAAGGGAAACATGATTACGACAAACGTGAAACCATCAAACGCCGCGAGCAAGACCGCGACATTAAACGCCAAATGAAAAATTTCAATGCAAGATAATAAAACAAAAAGAGTTTGGATAAATCCAAACTCTTTTTAAAACATTTTTTTCAATTCCTCAATCAAAATGTGATTGTCAGCTATCATTTCTTTGATTTTTCCTTGCAAAGCAGGTGAAAATTCTCCAACGCAGGTGTGCAATTGCTGTTCAACATCAGCTTGAAGGGCTTTACCAGCTTCTGTAAGGGCGATAATTAGCTGACGTTGGTCTTCTTCAAGGCGAATACGTGTTAGATAACCTTTGTCTTCTAAAAGCTTGAGAAGTGGTGTCAGTGTATTGCTAGCAAGGTCTAATTGTTTTCCTAATTCACGCAAAGCAAGATTGTCAGTTTTCCAAAGTGCTAAGAGAACAATATATTGTGTATAGGTTAAATCAAATTTAGCTAGTTTTTGTTTATAAAATTGGTTGAAAACTCTATTAGCATTATAAATCGCAAAACATAGTTGATTAGTTAAAGCAGGATGTTGTTCTGGCATAACGTCCCTTTCTTTGTGTTTACTTGCTCTTATCAGAACATAGAAAAAAATAAAGGTAAAAGTTAACAACTTGAAAAAGGAGTAGTAAACTATAGCCAATCGTGTGCGACTAATTATAAAAAAGAGGTCGAAATTATGGAAAATACAATCGAACTATTACAAAAAATTGGAAACAAAATTTTAAATCAAGCAAATATTCATGATCTTGTGGCTTTGAATTTTGAGGCACAAGGATTTTCAAAACTTGGTGATAAATACAAAAGCTACGCTTCAGAGGAGTATGACTTTTCACAAAAACTCTTTAATCGCATTTTAGATTTGGGTGGTAAAATCTGTTACCAAAATCAAGTAAGCTTTGAAATGCCAGCTAGTCCTTTAGAGTGGCTAAGACATGATTTGGAAGTTTCAAAAGAAGGACTGGAAGAATTATTACCATTGGTTGGTGCTGCATCTAATGATTTGGTGACTTATGATTTGCTAAAAGCCTACTACAAAGATGAAGATGATGATTTGCAGTGGACACAGCAACAGTTGAATTTGATTGATGCTATTGGTTATCAAAACTGGTTAACACAACAGCTTTAAGGAGAAGGAAATGACTTACGATTACGATGTGGTTTTTATTGGCTCAGGACATGCTAATTGGCATGCGGCAGTGACATTGTCTCAGGTCGGAAAAAAGTGGCCATTGTTGAAAAAGATATTACGGCTGGTACTTGTACCAATTATGCTGTAGTGCCAAATTTTTATTAGACAGTCCATTTGAGTTTATTGATGGTCTTTCACGTTATGATAAAGCAGGCATTACTGGTAATACTAAGGTTAACTGGCAAGAGCTTATGGCTTATAAAAAATCTGAAATTCCAACTTACGCTTCTCTCATGGAAGGTATGTTTGTGCAAATGCAGATTGATTTGCTAAAAGGCTACGGAAAATTAGTTGACGCTCATACAGTTAGTGTGGATGATGATAGAATCAGTGCAGACTACATCGTTCTTGGAACGGGTCAACGTCCAGCACGTCTTCAAATTAAAGGGAAAGAATTCTTGCATGATAGTTGTGATTTCCTTGATTTGGATAAGATGCCATAACACATCACCTTTATCGGTGCAGGAATCATTTCTATGGAATTTGCAACCATGTCTGCTAAGCTTGGCTCAGAGGTCCATATCATTGAATATGCTGATAGAGCTTTAGTAGCTTATCAAGAAAATTATATTGATAGTGTGGTTGCTAAAATGACAGCAGAGGGTGTTTACTTCCATTTCAAACAAGCAGTTCAAGCAGTTGAAGAAACTACCGCTGGTTTACGTGTCACAACGGCGCAAGGTTTGGAATTAGAGACTGACTATGTTCTTGATGTAACAGGACGTATTCCAAATGTTGAAAATCTTGGTCCTGATGAACTTGGCATTGCCTACAATCGTTCAGGAATCGTTGTTAATGAATATCTGCAAACTTCTGTGCCAAATATTTTTGCCAGTGGGGATGTCATTGATAAAAACATTCCATGTTTAACGTCGACAGCAAGTTTTGAATCAGATTATATTGCAGCTTACATTCTTGGAGTAAATCAAGAAGCAATTCAGTATCCAGCTATTCCAAATCTTGTTTATACTTTCCCACGTATTGCACAAGTTGGGGTGAGTGTTGTTGAGGGTCGTGAGAACGATGCTTACCGTATTGTTGAGATTCCATTTGGACAACAATTGAAATTTCAGGCAAAATTAGAAGATGAAGCGCACGTGACACTGATTGTTAATCAGAATAAAGAATTGGTCGGCGCTAGTCTTTTAGGTAATGAAGCTGGTGAAATGATTAATCTTTTGACATTGATGATCAATCAAAAAGTTACAGCAAATGATCTTAGTTAGATGATTTTTGCTTTTCCAGGGACAACTAGCGGATTACTCAGCGCAGTAAAAAATGGCATTAATGTAAATAGATAAAGCTTGAACGAAAGTTCAAGCTTTATCTATTTATTCGAACCATGTAATGACTTTTTCACGAGGTTTACGTGAGCGAGGGTGTTTTGGATCGCGTAGTCGATAACCAAATGACACCATGCTTGCAATGCCTTCTTTATCAGAGTTAATAATGCCTGCTTTGGCAAGAATAGCATTGACTTTGTCATAATTAAATCCTTCAATTGGGCAAGAATCAATACCAATCATGCTGGCTGATGTCATCATATTTCCAAGAGCGATGTAGGTTTGCTTAGCGGTCCAATCAAAGAGGGCGCGTGGATTGTCAGCAAGTGACATATCATTTTTTTGGAAAGACTCGTAAGTGGCTAGGCGACTATTGAGAGCGTCACCCTCACCGAGACCACGTCGAACGAGGCTATCTTTGACAGAGTCAGAATCATAGCGTGCATTTTTTTCTGCAAGTAACAAAACAAAATGACTGGCTGTATCAAGTTGAGACTGTGCTCCCCAAGCAACAGTTTTTAAGTCATCACGAAGTTTTGCAATTTGCTTACGATCAAGGACAACAAAACGCCAAGCTTCCAAACCAATCGAAGAAGGGCTTAACCAAGCTGTGTCAAGGATGAACTCCATATCTTCACGTGAAATCTCTTGGTCATTGTAGACACGGGCGGCAACTCGATGGTCAAAGGCATCGAGAACTTGTTTTTTAATAGCTTCTGTACTCATGCTAGCCTCCTAGTTTTCTTTTTATCATAACATTTTCAGCTAGTTTTAGCCAGTTTTCAGGCATAAGAAAAAGAGCCTAAGCTCTTTTATTTTAGTTGATTTGTCAGATGATTAATTTGGTCAATCAGATTGTTAAAATCGCAAGGTTGAGACAATTTCATGAAATCTAGACGGGTTTTATGAAAGACTTCACCGATGATGGGGATAATTTCTCTTCCTTTATCAGTAATGTAAACACGTTTGGTATGTCCTTTATAAACTACTTTCACTAAATCTTTGTGAACTAGCTTTTCAATAAGTCTTGTCATGGATGGAGCTGCGATACAAAGCATTTTAGCCAAGTCTTTTAAAGGCAACCGTATTAACTTAATTATTGATTTTATCGAAAATGATTTAGGGCTTTCTCTCATGATGGAAAAGATGGTTAGACCGTTTTGAGGGTAAGCAGATTGTTGATATTGAGACAGAGTACTCTGATGGTTTGATGAAATTAAAGATAAATATATCAGAAGCCGTTCAACGAATTTTGGACAGGAAATGCAAGAAAGTATGCAAAAAGGATTGAGTTTTCTCAATCCTTTTCAATTTTAGCTAAAAATTCTACTGTAAAAAAACTTTCGGCAAGAGAACCGTCTTTGATAGCTTTTTTGACATCTTTGATTGAAAACCAGTCCCAGTCATCAATCTCCTGATTGGGAGTGACTGCTCCAGATACTGTTACGGCAAAATTAATCATGAGTGAGTTACTGCGCTCGTAGTATTTAGTAGCATTAAAGGTTAAGGATTTTACTTTTAAGCCTAATTCCTCGTCAATTTCTCTAGCGACAGTAGCCTCATCATTTTTGCCTTGTGACACATAACCAGCTAGTAAAATGTGTTCAGTCATCTTGTACTGTTTGATTCAAAGAATTTTATCATGATTTTCGTTAAATAAAATGGCACTGATAGCAGTATTAAAAACTGGAAAGCGAAAGCTATCATACTGTGAACAATAAGGAATATCACCTTCGTCTTTTAAAAATTTCTTAGGCTCATTTTAGCAGTAGTTGAAGTTTTTAGGTTTATGAGAATTATCCTTCAAAATAAAGCAATTCTTTTGGTGTGTGTGTGAAGACTTCAAAGCCAGATTTTGTGACGTAACCACAATCTTCGATACGAACACCAACTTTGCCAGGAATGTAGATACCAGGTTCAACTGAGAAACACATACCTTCTTGGATTTCCATATCATTACCTTCCATGATTGAAGGGAATTCGTGACAAGTCATTCCGATACCATGTCCAAGACGGTGGTTGAAGTATTCACCGTAACCTGCTTTTTCAATGACTTTACGAGCAGCCTCGTCCACTTCGCTAGCAAGAACACCAGGTTTGATGAACTCTAGAGCTGACATGTGAGCTTCTAAACATAAGTTGTAAATGTCTTTCTTGAATTGGTCAGGTTTACCAACAGCAACAGTGCGAGTCATATCACTAGCGTAACCATACATATCTGTTCCAAGGTCAAACAAAAGCAAAGCATTGTTTTCGATTTTGTTTGTGCCTGGGATACCGTGTGGGTTAGCGGCATTATTACCAGTCAAGACCATAGTGTCGAAACTCATTTTTTCAACACCTTGTTTTTTCATTTCGAATTCAATCATGGCGATAATGTCAGTTTCAGTGTTGTTAAGTGAAATGTTATCGAAACCAACTTTAACAGCTTTATCAGCGAACTGGCCAGCTACAATCATTTTATCAATTTCATCTTGAGATTTGATAAGACGCATTTTTTGAACAAATGGTGTCAAATCTTCAAAGTGTCCGTCAAAGACGGTTTGCAAACCTTGAAATTTAGTAACATTCAAATTATCAAATTCAGCAAAGATTTTAGCACTATCTGTTGAAGGAAGACCGTTTTTAATTTTTTTCCATGGATTTTCAGAATCAACGTAACCAAAAACAGGGAAATTGACGATTTGGCTGGCGCGTGCGACTTCAAGCGCAGGGACGAAAAGTGCTGGTTCACGGTCAGCGTAAACAAACAAGAACATTTGACGTTCGTGTGGATCGCAGAAGAAACCAGTCAAATAGTTAACAGTTACTGGGTCAGATAAAACAGCGATATTTGCTTTTTCTTGATTCAAATATGAGCGGATTTGATCTAATTTAGACATGAGAAACCTTCTTTCTAATTACCCCCCATTTTTTCAAAAAAATCACAAAAAATCAAGAGTTGAAGCCGAAAAAATTAAATACACTTAATTTTCATAAAATCATGCTAAAAAACTTTAAAAAGATGAAAGAGTTTCAGAAGTTTACTAAAAAGTTAGCAGAAAATTTTCTGAAAATAACTACTTTTTGATTTTTTTAGCCTTTTATGAGAAAAACAGCCTTTTAAACGTTTTCAAAATATGAAAAGTTTTCAAAAATTCTAAGTTTGCACTTGAAAGTGTTTCCAAAAGGTGCTAAAATATTTGTGAAAGCGAAATTTTCAAATAGAAAGGAAGTCCAATAATGAACACTGATGATACGATTACAATTTATGATGTTGCACGAGAAGCAGGCGTCTCAATGGCAACAGTTAGTCGTGTTGTAAATGGCAATAAAAATGTAAAGGAAAACACTCGTAAAAAAGTACTTGAAGTTATTGACCGTTTAGACTATCGTCCAAATGCAGTTGCTCGTGGTTTGGCAAGTAAAAAAACTACGACAGTTGGTGTTGTTATTCCAAATATCGCTAATAGCTATTTCTCAATTTTAGCGAAAGGTATCGACGATATTGCTGCAATGTACAAATACAATATCGTTCTTGCGTCAAGTGATGAAGATGACGATAAAGAAGTTAATGTTATTAACACTTTGCTTGCAAAACAAGTGGACGGTATTATCTTCATGGGACACCATTTAACAGAAAAAATTCGTGCAGAGTTCTCTCGCTCACGCACACCAGTGGTTCTAGCAGGAACAGTTGATTTAGAACACCAACTTCCAAGTGTTAATATTGATTACAAAGCTGCCGTGGCTGATGCTGTTGATATTTTGGCTAAAAATAACAAAGATATTGCCTTTGTTTCAGGACCACTTATCGATGACATTAACGGTAAAGTTCGTCTTGCAGGATACAAAGAAGGACTTGAAAAGAACAACCTATCATTCAAAGAAGGACTTGTATTTGAAGCTCACTACAACTACAAAGATGGTTATGAACTAGCTCAACGCGTGATGAATTCAGGTGCTACAGCTGCTTATGTTGCTGAAGACGAACTAGCTGCAGGTCTTTTGAATGGATTGTTTGCCGCAGGTAAAAAAGTTCCTGAAGACTTTGAAATTCTTACAAGTAATGATTCACCAATCACATCATACACTCGTCCAAACCTAAGCTCAATTAGCCAACCAGTTTATGACCTTGGTGCGGTAAGTATGCGTATGTTGACTAAAATCATGAACAAAGAAGAACTTGAAGAAAAAGGAATTATTCTTAATCATGGTCTTAAATTGCGTGGTACTACACGTCAATAATTTCCAAAAAGGATACTATGACAAAATCAGCCTTTGGGCTGATTTTGTTTAGTCTTAGTGAAAAAAATTACAAAATAAGCTATAATAGAATTTATGAAAGTTTTACTGTATTTGGAAGCCGAAAATTATTTAAGAAAATCAGGAATTGGTCGTGCCATCGAGCACCAAGAGCGTGCTCTTAGCATGGTTGGCCAAGATTATACAACAAATCCAAACGATGACTATGATTTGGTTCATATCAATACTTATGGTATTAAGAGTTGGAAATTATTGAAAAAATCCAAAAAAGCGGGTAAAAAAGTGTTGATGCATGGTCATTCTACCGAGGAAGATTTTCGCGACTCTTTTATCGGCTCTAATTTAGTATCACCAATTTTTAGATGGTATCTTTGTCGTTTTTATAACAATGCAGATGCCATTATTACACCGACTGAATACTCAAAATCATTAATTAGTGGCTATGGTGTTGATAAGCCAATTTATGCTGTTTCAAATGGGATTGATTTGTCACGTTATGTTCCAAATCCTGCTAAGGAAGAGGCGTTTAGACGTCATTTTGGTCTTAAACCAGATGAAAAAGTTGTGATTTGTGCTGGGCTTTATTTCATGCGAAAAGGAATTGACGAATTTGTTGAAGTGGCAAAACAAATGCCTGATGTGCGTTTTATTTGGTTCGGTGAGACTAATAAATGGATTATTCCTCATAAAGTCAGAAGCATTGTGACACGTAAGCATCCTGATAATGTGATTTTTGCTGGTTACATTAAAGGAGATGTTTTTGAAGGTGCTATGAGTGGTGCAGATGCCTTCTTCTTCCCGAGTCGTGAAGAAACAGAAGGAATTGTCGTTCTTGAAGCACTTGCTAGTCACCAACATGTGGTTTTGCGAGATATTCCTGTTTATCACGGCTGGGTTGACAGTAGCTGTGCGGAGTTAGCTCATGATGTTCCTGGTTTTGTTAAAGCCCTTCGTAAGGTTTTATCAGGAAATAGCGAAAAACAAGAAGCGGGTTATCATATTGCTCAAAGTCGTAGCATTGATAAAGTTGCTCATGAATTAGTTGATGTTTATCACAAAGTAATGGAGTTGTAAAATGAGAATTGGTCTTTTTACAGACACTTATTTTCCTCAAGTTTCTGGGGTAGCAACGAGTATTTGTACCCTCAAGGAAGAGTTGGAAAAAGAAGGACACGAGGTCTATATTTTTACAACCACAGATAAAGCGGTGAAACGCTACGAAGATCCAACGATTATTCGACTTCCTAGCGTGCCTTTTATTTCGTTTACAGATCGCCGCATTGTTTATCGTGGATTGATTTCGTCTTATAAAATTGCCAAACAATATAAATTAGATATTATTCATACCCAAACGGAATTTAGCGTTGGGATGCTTGGAAAAATGATTGCTGCAACCCTTCGTATTCCAGTTGTTCACACTTATCATACGCAATATGAAGACTATGTTGGTTATATTGCTAAAGGAAAAATCATCAAACCAGGTATGGTCAAATACGTCATGCGTGGCTACATGAACGACTTGGACGGCGTGATTTGTCCATCTCGTATTGTGCTAAATTTGCTTGATGGTTATGATATTAAGATTCCAAAACGTGTCATTCCGACAGGAATTCGTGTGGAAGAGTACGAACGTAAGGACATTACAAGAGAAGATGCGCTAGCACTTCGTGCAAAACTTGGAATTGCTGAGGATGAGACAATGTTACTTAGTCTGTCTCGTATCTCTTATGAAAAAAATATTCAAGCTATTGTCCAACAATTTCCAGACGTTTTAGGTCAAAATAAAGCTGTTAAATTGGTTGTTGTTGGTGATGGACCATATCTATCAGACTTGAAAAAAATGGTTGAGGACCTTGACATTGAAGATAGTGTGATTTTCACGGGAATGGTTGCTCACGAAGAAACTGCAATTTATTATAAAGCAGCTGATTTCTTCATTTCAGCATCAACCAGTGAAACTCAAGGGTTGACTTATACAGAAAGTCTTGCTAGTGGAACACCAGTCATTGCACATGGAAATCCGTACTTGGATGACATCATTGACCAAAAGATGTTTGGAACATTGTTCTACCAGGAAGAGGATTTGGCGAATGCTATTTTAGATGCGATTGAAAACACACCTGCTATGGCTGACAAAGCATACCAAGCAAAAATGTATGCCATCTCAGCAGAACATTTTGGAAAATCAGTCTATGCTTTTTATCTTGATGTTTTGATTTCAGCTAAGAATAAGAAAAAAGAAAAATTCTCTTTAACGGTCCGTGGTCAAAAAGAAAAAACGTCTGTGAAGTTAGCACATTCTGCCATTAAATTACCAGCAGAAGCAGCTAAAGCTACGGTTAAGACGTCAGCAAAAGTTTTCAAGGCTCCAAAACGCTTGATTAATTCAATTCGAGATTTCCTTGACTAAGTTCTTGAAAAATAAAAAATTCGTGTTATAATATCTATCGAAGACAAGTTGAACAGGGTTCAACCTTTAGAGCGAGTGCCGGTTGGTGAGAAGGGCGCAGGGTTGACTGATTCAATACTACTTCCTTTGCTTTTTATGCAAACATAAAACGGTGGCTACGATATAGCCGATTTGAGGTTTACGACTCTTTTTTGTCGTAGATAAATGAAGGTGGAACCACGTTGCGACGTCCTTTTTGGACGTCGCTTTTCTTTTATCTAGGTGAAAAATTTTTGTAAACTCATCAAGTTCCTTTTGCCCGGTTCCCAAAAAGGAATTCTCAACAATGTAAATTTTTTAAAGGAGAATAGTATGGTTAAAATTACTTTCCCAGATGGCGCTGTGCGCGAATTCGAATCTGGAGTAACAACTTTTGAAATTGCTCAAAGTATTAGTAATTCACTAGCTAAAAAAGCTTTGGCTGGTAAATTTAACGGAGAATTGATTGATACTACTCGTGCAATCACTGAAGATGGTAGCATCGAAGTCGTAACACCTGATCATGAAGATGCTCTTGGTATCTTACGTCACTCAGCAGCTCACCTATTTGCTCAAGCCGCAAAACGTCTTTTCCCAGACCTTTGCCTTGGTGTAGGTCCTGCAATCGAAAATGGTTTCTACTATGATACTGATAATAAATCAGGTCAAATCACTGATGAAGACCTTCCTCGTATCGAAGAAGAAATGAAAAAAATCGTTAAAGAAAACCTTCCATGCGTTCGTAAAGAAATCTCTATCGAAGAAGCGCGTGAATTGTTCAAAAACGATCCTTACAAACTTGAATTGATTGAAGAACACGGTGAAGACGACGGTGGACTTACTGTTTACACACAAGGTGAATTTACAGACCTTTGCCGTGGCCCACATGTGCCATCAACTGGTCGTATCCAAGTCTTCCACCTATTGAACGTTGCTGGTGCTTACTGGCGCGGAAATAGCGATAACGCTATGATGCAACGTGTTTACGGTACTGCTTGGTTTGATAAAAAAGACCTTAAAGCTTATCTTAAACAACGTCAAGAAGCTAAAGAACGTGACCACCGTAAACTTGGTAAAGAACTTGACTTGTTCATGATTTCTCAAGAAGTTGGTCAAGGTCTTCCATTCTGGTTACCAGATGGTGCTACAATCCGTCGTACTTTGGAACGTTACATCGTTGATAAAGAAGTAGAATCAGGATACCTTCACGTTTATACTCCACCATTGGCTTCAGTTGATCTTTACAAAACTTCAGGTCACTGGGATCACTACCGTGAAGATATGTTCCCAATAATGGATATGGGTGATGGTGAAGAATTTGTTCTTCGTCCAATGAACTGCCCACACCACATCCAAGTTTACAAACACCATGTACACTCATACCGTGAATTGCCGATCCGTATCGCTGAAATCGGTATGATGCACCGTTACGAAAAATCCGGTGCTTTATCAGGTCTTCAACGTGTTCGTGAAATGTCACTTAACGATGGTCACTTGTTCGTAACACCTGAACAAATCCAAGAAGAATTCCAAAAAGCTCTTCAATTGATTATCGACGTTTACGAAGATTTCAACTTAACTGAATACCGTTTCCGTCTATCACTTCGTGACCCTAAAGATACTCACAAATACTATGATGACGATGAAATGTGGGAAAATGCACAATCAATGTTGAAAGCTGCCTTAGATGAAATGGGCGTTGAATACTTTGAAGCTGAAGGTGAAGCTGCTTTCTACGGTCCAAAACTTGATATCCAAGTGAAAACTGCTCTTGGTAACGAAGAAACATTGTCAACAATCCAACTTGACTTCCTTCTTCCAGAACGTTTTGGTTTGACATACATCGGTGCTGATGGTGAAGAACACCGTCCAGTTATGATTCACCGTGGTGTTATCTCAACAATGGAACGCTTCACAGCTATCTTGATTGAAAACTACAAAGGTGCATTCCCGACATGGCTTGCTCCTCACCAAGTAACTGTTATCCCAGTTTCTAATGAAGCTCACGTTGACTACGCTTGGGAAGTTGCTAAAGTTCTTCGCGACAAAGGTGTTCGTGTTGACGTCGATGAACGTAACGAAAAAATGCAACTTAAGATTCGTCAAAGCCAAACTAAGAAAATTCCTTACCAATTAATCGTTGGTGATAAAGAAATGGCTGATAAGACTGTTAACGTTCGTCGTTACGGAAGCAAACAAACTCACACTGAATCAATCAATGAGTTTGTAAAAAATATTCTTGCTGACATCGATCGTAAATCACGTCCAGACGCTGAATAATTCCTTATATTTGCATAATAAATTCGGTAAAAAAGAAGTCCTTTGGGGCTTCTTTTTGTGTTTTTTTAAACGGATGATTTTTCCAGATTTGCAAAAATCTAATATTACTAAAATGAAGTATTACAATTAAGAAAGCGTTCTCAAAAAAGGAGTTAAAATATGCGAAACTTTAAGCAACATTTTTTGTCACTTGGCTTTGGTCTTTTAATAGCATTAGCTACGCTTTTGTCTCATTTAGGACCTGGTCCAATGATTGTCAAAGCTGATTCTTCGGTAGCTTGGAATTTTAGTTATTCTTCATTTAAAGATTTGGGTCAGCTAAAGTCTGAAAAAACGATTGATGTGTTGACTTTATTAGCAAATGAAGAGTTACCATTGTTCATCAAAGCAGAAGAAGCTAATGTTTCAGAAAGCAATTATACATCTGCCTTACAGTTAATTGCTACAGGTAGTAAGGATAAGGCTTCATTGAAATTTTTAGTATCAGATAACGATGTGATTAAAGTCGTTTTGAAAAGTGCTTCACAGACTGATGAGGGTCATCTCGTTTTAGCTGATAGCCAAGGTCAAGACCTAACCAATCTGACTGTGGGTGTGCAAGCCAGTGAAGCAACTTACACTTATTCAGGTGAAGCTGGTGAACTTTATTTATATGCTAAAGACGCTGATCTTGACTTGTTTAGTATTCAGGTGGGAGCTACATCTTCTGATGCCGTTTCAGAAAGCCAATTAAGTGAAGCTACTAGTAATTCAAGTGAGACAACTGAAGTTGATTTGTGCCAAACAGAAAGTGCTGATGAAAGCTTAATCTTCTCTTCATTAGCAGCTTCAATGGCGTGACAGTCTCAACTTATAACGATTTTCGCTCTGCTATTTCAAAAGCTGAAAAAGCCGGTGGCGAAAGGTTTATGTGAAGGGAAACAAGATTGCTTGTGACGGGCAAATTGCTTTGTCTAAAGCAAATGCTAACGTTCAAATCATTGGTGTGCAAAATGCGGATGGCTCTTATCCAGAGCTTAATTTTTCAGACTTTATGGCAAAATACATCGGTAAAGCCTCATCAGATGCGGCAGTTGGTGTCAGAATTTATGGCTCAAACTACACCCTTCAAAACTTGATTATTGAGCATGCGCCAGATAACGGTATCCAAATCAAAGGAAAAACTGCTGGTAATAACAAGGTTCCAAATTGTATTGTTAGATATAATAACGATACTGGTTTGCAAGTAACGGAAGGTGCTTATCGTAATACAATTGAAGCGGTTTACAGCTACCGTAACTGTGATGTTTACACACGTAGCGGAAATGCTGATGGCTTTGCACCAAAACTCGGTGCAGGAAGCGGCAATACTTTTACTTACTGTTATGCTTGGGATAATTCTGATGGTGGTTGGGATTCCTTTGATAAAGTAGGGGATGTGACACCAGATATTACTTGCACAAATTGTGCAGTTTGGAATAACGGTAAACCCGATGTCTTTACTGGAAAATATGATTTTGACCACAAAAAAGCTTTAGATGAAAATCTTCATCTGGTTCAACTCATCAAAGTTAATGATGGCTCATTTGCTTCAAATTATGCAAAAGGTAAATTTGCTTTGCCATCTGGAAACTTCATCAAGACTGATGCTGGTACGATTAGACTTTCAGCTTGGACTGGCAATTCATTTGACGGTAATCCAAATAGCTTTAAACTTGGTTCTGTCAATTCAAAATCAAGTGTGACACGTAAATTGTCATACTGTCTTGCTTTTGATGAAGCTAAAAAAGGTTTTGATAATAACAACAGTTCCGTTACAGCTTATTTAGACCACTGTGTGGTATTTGATAATGGTTATAACTATTACATTCAACCATTGATCATTAAAGCATGGTCTGCTGTTCAAGGCTTTGCTGGTAAGAGTGGTGATAAATTACCAGGTGGCCGTTCTGTCACAACACCATCATCTGGCAGTCAATCAGCTATTCACAAGTCAGTTGGAAATACTAAAAATGCGATTATTGCTAATTGCCAAGCTAATGAAATTCCTGGCAAAATTGGATTTAATATTTTATTAATCTGGCATAGCATTGTGAAAATCTAAAAAATAGCTCCTCAATCGAGGAGCTATTTTAGTGATAAAAACTTTGTTATGGATGATTATAACAAGTGGTATTCTTTGAGTAATTCTTCGAGATAAGTACCGTGCACTTTCTTAAGAGCTTCTTTGAGAACGGCTTTTTCTGCCCAAGGAATATCAATTTCTGTTAGTGATTTTTGGTCATTTAGATAGTAAAGGGCATTGAGTAGCATGCGAACATCAAAGGCGGATGCGAAGACTTCAGGTACACCGCGGTCAACATCAAGTAGTGTGTAGACGGCTTCCATGGCTGTTCTGACAGAGTATTCTGTAGTAAAGACAGTGTCACGAGGTGTTTCAGCATAGTTACCAATAAAGGCTAAGTTTTGACTATCTTTTGGCACTACTAATGGACGGTCATTTAAGCCACGCGGCATGAAGTAAGTAGTGATGTAAGGCATGTGGCAAGGAATAGTTGAAGCAGTGTCAGCAATTTCTGCAATTTCAGTTTCAGGAACTCCCATGTGGTAGAGCCATTCTTGGCAAAGTTCTTTACCAGTACATTCATCAGGGCGTTTTGCAATGTAATTACCCTTACGATCTGTGTAAAGAGAGTAAAGCCAAACGACCAGTTCGTTATCTTTTTGAACTTTGAAATGCGGTTGACGACTGATAGAGTAACCAAGGAGCCAGTTAGAATCTTTAATGCTTGTTGGACCGCTGGTTACGATTGAACCACTGTATGGGTCTTTGTGGTTAACGGCTTCGATATAAGGGGAGATGCGTTTATCCTTGAAGGTGATAGTAGCTGAAATGGTCCAGTTAGCATCTGGAATGTTTTGGCAGAATTTTTCTGGGTGACCAAAGCTTTCGTCTTGGGCAGCCAATTTTTGCCAGAGTTCCCAGCTAGCACCTAATTCGTGTTTAACAGGAGCTGGGTGGTCGTTGTCACCATAAGTTGTACTTTCGGTGATTGAACCATTTGTGACAAAGACCAAATCATTTTCACTTAAAAAGAGTTCTTTTACTTGACCTGCTTTTGTGAATTCAAGCTTGCTTGCCACTTTTTTATTGCCTTTGCGGTTAACCAAAATATTTGTCACGGTAGTATCATAATTAAAATCAACACCGTGTTCAGATAAGTAGTGGACGATTGGTAAAATCAAAGATTCATATTGATTGTACTTAGTGAAGCGAAGGGAAGAAAGATTTTTTAGGCAGCCAACGTGTTGAATAAAGCGCATGAGATAACGGCGCATTTCCATGGCACTTGACCAAGGTTCAAAGGCAAACATTGTACACCAATAGAGCCAGAAATTAGAATTGAAAAATTCGTCATCAAAAACTTGGTCGATTTGAACATTTTCCAGTTTGCTTTCAGGCATCAAAATCAAATCAATCATTTCCTTGATAGCTTTTTCAGAAAGGGTTAGCTGACCATCGTTAGGCAGAGCTTTACCACGATTGCAAATGACACGTGTCTTAGCATAACAAGGGTCTTCTTTGTTGAGCCAGTAGAATTCATCCAAGATTGAATGGTCTGGATTTTCAAGGGATGGAATAGAGCGAAACAAGTCCCAGAGCACTTCAAAGTGAGGTTCCATTTCACGTCCGCCACGAATAATATAGCCTAAGCGGTCATTTTTAATACCGTCCATGCTACCACCAGGAAGGCTCAATTCTTCTAGAATATGAATGTGATCGCCAGACATTTGGGCATCACGGACAAGAAAGACTGCTGTAGAAAGAGCTGCTAAGCCACTTCCGACAATATAGGCTGATTTTTCATCAACGTTTTCAGGTTTTTTAGGACGAGCAAATGCTTCATAATTTCCATTTGAATAATACATACATATCAACTCCTTTGTTAAGATAACTTTTATTAAAACACTTTCTTCAGTAAAATAAAATAGACAGGAAAGATTTCCTGTCTAAATTTTTGACACTTTGCTGACTTTGTCTAGTAATTCAAAAGTTGATAAATACGCTTGGCTAAGGTGTTGGGATTTTCTTGCAAGCCAGAGTCAATCCAATCAAGGATAAAACCAACCAAGCCGTACTTGCAAAAATGAACCCTAAAATCAAGTTCACTGGCACTTAAGTCAGGATTTTTGGCTTTTAGGACTGGTTTGATTAAGTCATAAGCTCGGTCATATAAAAAATGTTCTAAATAATTACGATTGATAGAATAATAGGTGTTGTAGACAAACGCTTTGTTGGCTAGAATGTATTGAAAAATCGCAAGCATGCTTTTTTCCAAAGAGTCGTCTGTTCGGTTATCACCAATCATTTGCTCACCATCTGAAATATATATCTTTTCAAGCAGGTCATACAAGTCATTAAAATGATAGTAAAAGGTTTGACGGTTGACGTGCATACGCTGAACCAACTCTGTCACGGTGACCTTGTCAAAGGATTTTTCCTGCATAATGTCTTTTAAAGTATGGGCAAAGGCTTCTTCAGTTAATGTCTTCATAAATTCCCCTTCATCTATAGCTATTTTATCATAAGTCCCTTTAAAAAAGGTGTTAGCGCTGTAATGTGCTATAATTGACCTATGAAAATAGGAGATAAAGACTTTTTCTACTTTTGGGAAAATAGTAAAGCTGCTAGCATAAGTGACAAAGCAAGACAAGTACTACAAGAATTAATGGACATCTTAGAAATGCCAGAAGAATTATCTGGCGAGATTGCTCAGACTCGTAAGCTTTTAAATCAATTTTCGGATAACCTTTCGCCCAATCACCCTTTTTGGAGTGAGTTAGCAAGACTTGTTCAAGTAGCTTACCCAGGAGAGAGCATGGCTGAGGACAATTTATTAGCGCACCAAGTGCATCAATTTCGCTATGTGATTTCAGCCTACCAAGCTCAGTGGGTCAGAGAAGAATTTCCTGCTAAGTCAGATTGGCAATCGATGCTAACTTACTTAAAAGATAAAAAAGAGCGACGGTTTTGGCGGAGACGATTTGATTTTGATTTGACAGAATCAGCTAGGCTCCATAATAAAGCACCCAAACGTGCCATTTTAGGATTTGAGCTGCCAGTCAATCTGAAAATTTTGCTAGCTTTTCACACAGAATTTATCTTAGATAGTAGGGGACATTTTGCTAATGAAATCGATCCGCAAGGTCAGACTCATAATGGCATTATTAACGGAGCTAGTTTTAACTATGCCAATCGTAACGACCAGAGACACTATGAACTTGACGTTGCAGCGATAAAACGTCATGACCCACTTTTTCGTAAGCGCATTTTATCCAATCAAGGCAATGCATTTCTAGCCCCGCTCTGGATTAAGTGCCGTCGTCACGAAGATTGGGAGCGCAGCTATTTTAATAAAAAAGGCCACTACGCCAGACAAGGGCGTAGCAGCTATCAAAAGGTAAAAGAACTGATTCGAAGATTTCGAAAAGATTTACATAACTGTTCGTAACTTAATCTGCGAACAGTTTTTGAATGGCTAAGCGGCATTTAGAAAGACAGTTCGTAACGTTTTCGAATAAGAAAGTCAAGGTTCTCATCACGGTTACTTCGGCAAGGGCAAAAATGAGGCAAAGCACCATGCTTTCATTGCTGAATTCATTTAGCATGAATAGTGAGCGTAATGGTGGAATGAGACAACAAATGATGAAACCAGCAAAGCAAGTGATAAAAATAGAAATCTTATACTTGTTGAGAGGTCTTGAAACATTTCTCAAAATCAAGAAACCAACAATAGCAAGTAGATAAGTACCAGCAATACCAATATCGTTTTGCGGAATGTCAAACAATTGACCGAATACAACCAAGCAATGGCTGAAAAAGAAGTAAGCAAAGCTGGTAGAGCTGTTAGAATAGTTTTTTTTTAGGAAGTTCTGATTTTTCTTGGCGGTGTTTGTTTCTAATGATAATAAGAAAGCAGGAACTCCGATATTGAACATAGAGATAAGAGAGACTTGAGTAGGAGCGAGAGGATAAGTGAAAATTGTAATGATTGAAAAGATAGCTAACAACATTGAAAAGATATTCTTGTATAAGAATAAGGTTGCTGAACGAGTGATGTTATTAATAATTTGGCGACCTTGAGAGACAATATCTTTCATTCTTGAAAAATCTGAATCAAGCAAGACCACTTGGGCTGCTTGACGAGCTGCTTCGCTACCACTTCCCATTGCAATTGAGCAATCAGCTTCTTTCATCGCTAAGATATCATTGACCCCATCTCCAGTCATTGCGACTTTGTATTTGTTCTTTTTGAAGGCAAGCACTAAATCTTTCTTTTGTTCAGGAGTCACTCGTCCAAAAATGGTATGACTTAGCGCAGCTTTTTCAATGTCTTCCTTAGTTTTTAAAGTACTGGCATCGATGTAGTTTTCTGAATCTAAAATTCCTGCTTGGTTGGCAATTTTTGAAACGGTTAGAGTATTATCACCAGAGATGACTTTAATGGCAACGTCATTTTCATTGAAGAATGAAAAAATTTCTTTAGCGTTTGCTCGGATATCGTTTCTGATAGCTACAAATAAAAGTGGTACCGCATTGTCTTTAGTCATTTCAACTAAAGCTAAGATGCGTTTACCGTCTGAGGCATATTGTGTGAGTTTGGTTTGATTTATTGCTAGCTTTTCTTGGCTCAGTAAGATATCTGGAGCTCCTAAACGATAGGTGGTATTTTCTGTTTTGATTTGAGAATATTTGACTTTGGATGAGAATGGGGTTGCTTCAGCATTTTTAAAAGCTTCTTTTGAGGTGAAATATTCTCGCAAAGCCAACATTGTAATATTAGAATCAGGGATAGTATTGATGTATTTAGAAAGAATTTCTTGGTTAGCGGTTAAGTCTGCTTGATTGACATGCTCAGGTAAGATAAGGTCTGTTACGGTCATTTTATTGGCTGTGATGGTTCCTGTCTTATCCACGCATAAGATGTCAACGCGAGCTAAAGATTCAATACTTTTCATATCGTGTAACAAAACTTTTTTTCTAGCTAATTTCATTGCACTGACAGCAAGAGTAACAGTTACCAGTAAATAAAGTCCTTCAGGAATCATACCAATTAAAGCGCCGACTGTTGACACAATACTGTCACTAAATGTTTTGTGATTTAAAAATAGCGATTGGCTAAATAAGGTGATACCAATGGGGATAATGATAATTCCAGCAAATTTGATGATGCCTTCGATAGCACGAATCATATTTGTTTTTTTATGTTTGACTTCTTTAGCTTTTTGCGTTAGTTTGGCGGCATATGAATCGTTTCCGACTGCGGTCAATTTAGCAAGACATTTTCCTGAGATGATAGAGCTACCTGATTTTAAATCACTGCCGATTACTTTTTCAATTTCATCTTCTTCACCTGTTAGAAGAGATTCGTTGACGGCTACTTTCCCATCGACTAAAGTGGCGTCGGCAGGAATTTGCCTTCCTTCATCTAGTAAAATGATGTCATCAAGTACCAATTCATCAATAGGGACAGATTGGTATTTACCATCTCTGATAACTTGGTAGGACGATTTTGAAATGACATTCAGCTGGTCTAATACTTTTTTAGAGCGCAGTTGTTGAGTAATTCCGATGATAATGTTAATGATGATAACAGGTAAAAAAGTTAAACTTTTAAAAGAACCAGCAATAAGCAATAATAAGCTGATAATGGCAAAGATTAAATTGAAGTAGGTGAAAATATTTTGGCGAATGATAGAGCTTGTTGTTGCTGCATTTTCGTCGACCATTTTATTATTTTGACCATTTTTTAGACGCTCTTCGACCTTTTTGCTTGATAAGCCAGAAATCTTATTTGCTATCATTTTTTCATTCATTTTGCTATCTCCTGAAATCTAATACTTAAAAATCTAATAATTCTTACTAGGTCAGGGTAATTCTACTTTACTTTTTTAGGGAAATCAAGGAAAAACGGGGTCTCAAATTGTAAGATTTTTGTGGCAAGTTTAGCTAGGTTTAGAGCTTTTGAGAGGAATTATGGTATGATGAAGGTAAGAAAATAAGCAAGTTGAGGTGTTCTATGGCAAAGGTTTATGTAGCAGATGATGAGAAGAATATTCGTGATTTGATTGCTTCATTTTTGCGTGATCAAGGCTTAGAAGTTGAAGTCTTTGAAACAGGTGACCAGTTGCTTTTACGTTTTTTGGAAGAAGCGGCAGATGTAGTTATCCTTGATATCATGATGCCTGGGACAAGTGGTATTGACATTGCGGCTATGTTGCGTAAACGCTCTGAAGTGCCGATTATTCTTTTAACTGCGCGTGATAGTGACGATGATTTTGTTAAGGGATTTTCAGCTGGGGTTGATGATTATTTTACCAAACCATTTTCACCCTTGAAATTAAGCTTGCGCGTCAAGGCTATTTTAGCGCGCCAACCAGTCGTAAAAGATGGTGCTAATGAGGAAGTAAAATCACTTGCTTATGAAGGTTTGGAGATTTCTGATAAAGAACGCTCAGCTAGTTATCAAGGAAAAACAATTAAGCTAACGAACACAGAATTTGAACTCTTGAAAGTATTGTTGTCGCACAGCGAGGAGGCTGTTTCACGTGATGACCTTTTGCATCTGGTTTGGGGCTATGAAAGTGATGTTGAAACACGTGTGACAGATGATACCATCAAACGCCTGCGAAAAAAAATGAGAGGGGTTGAGAGTCATGTCCTTATTGAAACGATTTGGGGCTATGGGTTCAAGCTCACGAAAAAAGATTAAGAAAGACAATCACTTGACGAAGAAAAAAAGGTGGCAATCGCGTTTTCGAACGACTTTGTTTTTGCAGCCATTGACGATTTTGATTACTTCCTTCGCCATTATTTTGCTAGTCTTTAATGGTTTGTTAAAGTTGTTTCTGGCTGAAGAAGCTTTTACAGCCATTCAAAATCAATACGATACTTTAGATGCACTTTATGTCGGTGAAGATTTACCAAAAATTTCAGACGGTAACATCTTTGAAACTACTTATGCCATCGTTGATGAAAAGTTTGACATCAAATATATTTCAGCATCAACTTATGATTTGTCTGAAAAGCAAATTTCTGAGAAAGTCGTTGATTACTTTTCAGATAATAAGTCGATTGATTGGTTTGATGATGAATTTGACAATAGTGTACAGCATTTTAAGAAGGTCAAGGTCTATGATTCGACTTACATGGTTAAGATGCAAGAATACCCTGGCACTTTTTCAGAAAGTTATATCAAGCAGGATAGTGATGACAGTAAGTCGCAAAACTATTATGTCTTTGTCTTTGCCAATGTCACTCCGATTGCGGACTTTGAAACCTATATCAATTACCTTCTGCTTTCGCTGATGGTGATTGTTGGTTTGATTGCTATCATAACCATATTCTTAACTTCACGGAAATTAGATAAGCATTTTGGAGCTTTAAAATCTTATATTTTACGCGTTGGTAATCGTGAGGGTGATTTGCAGCCAGAAAATTTTGCTTACCGTGAATTTAATGAGGTTGGTCAGACTGTCGAGAAGATGAATGACATGATTGATGCTAACCAGCGTAGTCAGCAACTCTTTTTCCAAAATTCTTCTCACGAGCTGCGCACTCCGCTCATGTCTATTCAAGGTTATGCAGAGGCTATTAAAGAAGGAGTGGCTGTGGATGACCAAGAAGCTGCTAGTGTGATTTTAGACGAAAGCAGGAAAATGGCAGAGCTGGTTGATGATATTTTGACTTTGTCAAAAATGGAATCTGCTCAGCAACCTTTGAAACTAGAAACCTTCAATATGGTTGATTTGCTTTACGATGTGAGTTGGCACTTAAAAGCCAAAGCAGATGCACGAGGTCTTGTCTTTGAACATCGATTTGTTTCTGACTATCTGGATATTGAAGCTGATGAAAAGCTTATCGAGCGAGCTATTGCTAATATCTTATCAAATGCGGTTCGCTACGCTAAAAAGACAGTTAGCATTTCTTGCCAATTGTTAGAAAATCAAATGCTTGAAATTCGCTTATCAAATGATGGAAAAACTATTTCTGACAAGGATAAACCTCATCTTTTTGAACGTTTTTATAAAGGTGAGGGAGGTCATTTTGGTATTGGACTTGCTATTACTAAGGAAATCATTGACCGCCATCACGGTGAGATTCAAGTGGCTTCAGATGACCAAGAAACATGTTTTATCATTAGACTTCCACTGCGACAATATTAAAGAAATACTCATTTAGATTAAGTTCTAGATGAGTGCTTTTTTTTCTTACACTTTTGTAAGTAGTAAAAAGTCCAAAATAAGTTAAACTAAATTGAGGCCAAAACTTGCCACACTTTTGCCACAGCTTTTCGAGACTTTATCCAAGCTTTCTTAAGTAATCTTCATTATAATATGGTTACAATATTGAAGCGAGGAAAAGATGAAAGGAATTAAGAAGTATTGGGCTATTCTTGTCTTGCTTGGTGTACTTGCTTTGGGACTTTTAGGAACTTATGCTTATCATCAATATGGTTATAAGTTAACTACAAGTGATGTCAAGCGCATTGCATACCAAAATGCAGGACTTACCAGTGAAGACATAAAGTCACAAGAATTTGTTAAAAAAAGATCAGGTCTAGCAGCAACTTATGTAATTAAACTTGAAACAACTACAAAATCGTATGCCTATACTATCAATGCTTCTTCAGGTTCTATCATCGAACGACACTACAAGAAAAAATAAGCCTTGGCTTGGTATTGATAGAGACTGAAATGAAAGAGGAACTCAATCCTATTATTGAATTGATGTGATATTACAATGAAAAAGAAGATTGTATACCTACTACTATTAATCGTTTTGCCACTAGCTGTGATTTGCTATCTTTTAGAATTATTTGGATTAAAACTCATCAGCTGGCAACGATAAGACTACGACAATTAAAGGAGGGGATGCTATGATAGAAACAGGATCGCAGAGAAAATACATTCAGATTTTAACGGGAATTGGATTTATTATTTCCATTGCTTTGTTTGTTTTCTTCAAACAACACCCAGCCTACTTCCAAGTTGGTGGGCTTTTCCAAAGTTATTTAGGAAGTTTAGGTCTCTTTGCACCGCTAATTTTTATGGCTTTGCAAGTTGTTCAGGTGATTTATCCGATTGTTCCTGGTGGGATGACCAGTGTGATTGGCTATATTGCTTTTGGTCCTATTTGGGGATTTGTTTATAATTTCACTGGTATCTTTATTGGGTCTCTTATCGCCTTTACTTTAGCGAGACGTTACGGAGAAACATTTGTGAAGGCTTTTGTTTCCCAAGAGACTTACGATAAGTATATTGGCTATCTTGATAAGAATAACGGGAAATCTTATGCGATGATTCTGGGAGCTGCTTTTGCTCTACCTGGTTTCCCAGATGATTTTCTTTGCATGGTTTCTGGACTTTCAAAGATGTCATTTAAGAAATTTGTTACGATTTTTCTGTTTACAAAGCCTGTCACACTCTATCTCTATACTGTTATTGGTTATAAGGGTCTTAGCTATTTACTTGCCTTATTCCAATAAAAAACTCCAGCTTTAAAGCTGGAGTTTTTTGTATGTTTTATTCGGCTGCTTTTTCCCTATTTTTAGCTAAACGACGTGAAATAGTCGAAATACTAAAGTTAATCACGAAGTAAATAGCTGCGATAAGAGCATAAAGGGTAAAGACTTGACTGGCTTCAAAATAACGCCCCATCAAGATTTGGCTTTTACCGAATAATTCTTGAATAGCGATAACAGAGTAAAGAAGTGAGGTATCTTTAATAACTGTTACAAATTGTGAAATAATAGCTGGCAACATTTTACGAAAAGCTTGTGGGAAGACAATGTAGATAAAAATCTGGAAGTTTGTCATTCCTTGAGCTAGACCAGCTTCTGTTTGCCCGTGGTCAACACCATTTAAACCACCACGAATGATTTCTGCAAGAGCAGCAGAGGTAAAGACGGTGAAGGCTGTGATACCAGCAGGTGTTGACTTCATTTGGAAAACAAGAAAAATAATGAAAATCCAAAGCAAGTTTGGTACGTTGCGGACAAATTCAATATAGATACTTGAAATCAAATGAAGTACAGGATTTTTCCCATTTCGCATGACGGCGAGCACTGTTCCGATAAGCGTTGAGAGTATAATGGAAATAAATGAAATATAAATGGTTAGCCACAATCCTTGGAGGATGAAGCTAAGGTTGGTCGGTGTTAATACTGACATTTAATTCTCCTCCTAAAGTGAATATGATTTTTTGTTTGCTTCTTCTTTGTGGCGCGCCCAAGTTGCTAGTGGGAAGCACATGATGAAGTAAAGGAGTGCTGCACCAGCAAATGCAGGAATATAGTTGGTTGTTTCGTAAGCCCAAGCTTTGGCTGTGAACATGATATCTGCTCCTGAAATGATGGCAACAGTAGAAGTGTTTTTAATCAAGTTAACCACTTGGTTAGTCAGTGGTGGCAAGATAGTTCGCACAGCTTGTGGAAGGATAATCAAACTCATGGTTTGACTATAAGTGAATCCTTGTGATAGCGCGGCTTCTGTTTGCCCTTTTGGAACTGCTTCGATACCTGAACGAATAACTTCGGCGATGTAAGCCCCGTGATAAATACCCACACAAAGGACTGCTGTAAAGAATGTCGAAATCATGACAAGCCCATTAGTCATAATGGCAAGACCATAATAAACGAAAACAAATTGTACCAAAAGTGGGGTATTTTGAAAGACTTCCACATAGACACGAGCGATAGCTTTTAAGACTTTACTTTTTGATGATGACATAGCCCCGAAAATAACTCCGAGTACAAAGGCTAAAAGCAAAGCACAGAAAGACATCCCTAAAGTATATAGGAAGCCCTTAGCAAATTCACCAAAGTTGGCAAAGAAATCTGCCCAACGTGAGAGGGCAAATGGACTCGCGGCAGCGGTTGTTAATAAAAACATGTCAATTCTCCTCTCTTAATTATTTTCTGCTTTTGCAGGTTTTAAATCATATTTATCGTAAAGTTTTTGCAGGCTACCATCAGCTTTCCAATCGGTTAACAAACCGTTGATGTAATCAATGACTCCTTGATTAGATTTTTTAGCTGCAATACCGTATTCTTGGGTATTGAATCCTTCATCAATGATAGCTGTTTTTTTGCTAACATAACCAGTCAAGATTGATTTATCAACTGAGAAAGCGCTGATACGGTTGGCATAAAGTGAAATTGCAAGTTCTGGGTATGACCCAAGCTGCACAAAGTTAAATGTCAAGTTATGTGCTTTACCATATTCTTCAATAGCTGCCTTAGTTGTTGAACCTTGAGCCACACCAATGGTTTTACCATCTAGGTCTGAAATAGTTTTGAAGTTTTTGGCTTTATTAACTAAGAAACCAACCTCATCATAATAGTAAGGATTTGAAATAGCAAATGAAGCTTTACGTTCGTCGGTGATTGTATAAGTGGCAATCAGGATATCAATTTGTCCATTATCGAGAAGTGCCTCACGTGTTTGAGCAGTAACGGCTGTGTAGGCAACTTTCACACCGAGTTTCTTGGCGATTTTTTTAGCTAAATCAACTTCCATTCCTTCATATTTACCACTATCAGCTGAATAATAGCCAAAGTTTGGAACGTCTTGCTTGACACCAACTTTAAGAACGCCAGCATCTTGGATTTTTTTAATCTGCTCAGATGATGTATCAGCAAAAGTTTTTGAAGCAGTGAAAAAGCTCATAAAGAGCAATGGGAGAATAGCTAGAACGGCTAAACAAATTTTTTTCTTCATAAAAGACTCCTTATTTTTAAGAGACATTATCACTAGTGTGGTTAATGACTTTACTCAAGAATTGTTTAGCGCGTGGCTCTGTAGGATTATCAAAGAAACCTTGAACATCTGTTGTATCAACGAGGATTTGTCCTTCAGCCATGAAAATAATACGATCAGCAACCTCACGAGCAAAGCCCATTTCGTGAGTAACGACTACCATGTTCATGCCTTCTTTAGCGAGATTTTGCATGACAGCAAGTACATCACCGATAGTTTCTGGGTCAAGAGCTGATGTTGGTTCGTCAAAAAGTAGAAGTTCAGGTTGCATCGCTAGACCACGAGCGATTGCTACACGTTGTTTTTGACCGCCAGACAGCATACCTGGGTAAGAATCTTTGCGGTCCCACATATTAACGTAAGTTAAGAATTTTTCCGCAATTTGTTCTGCCTCTTCTTTTGATTTTCCAAGGACTTTAATAGGTGCTAAGGTTACATTTTCTAACACGGTTTTATGTGGATAGAGGTTGAAATGTTGGAAAACCATGCCGACTTCTTTACGAAGTTGAACCAAATCTTTGGCAGAAGCGTTAGCCAATTCGTGTCCATTAACCTTTAAGCTACCTGTTTCGATTGATTCGAGTGCATTCATTGTTCGGATAAGAGTTGATTTACCAGAACCTGATGGGCCAAGAAGAACAACAACCTGCCCTTTCTCGATTTCTAGGTTAATATTTCTGAGAGCGTGATAGTTGCCATAGTATTTTTCAACGTTTTTAAATTCAATAAGTGCCACACTTGTCTCCTTTTCAAAGATAATAATTTCTTGTCAGGTTTTCTAACATCTAACAAGATGGGTTAGTTTATCTTACCACATTGCTTTGTTAAACTGTCAAATATTTCAGAAAATTTAAATAAGAGACAACGGAAAATAGATTGAATTTTAAGGTCAATTGTTATGTTTTGGTTTCAAAAGTATCCAAGGTTTCCAATTAATCTTGAATTTTGATATAATTAAGAATAGAGGTCATTTTTGTAAATAAAATGACATAGAAATTGTTGTTTGAGAATTTTTTATTCTACTGACATAGAATTGAAGAGGTGATATATGAAAAAAATTCTTATTGTTGATGATGAAAAACCAATTTCAGATATTATTAAATTTAATTTAACTAAAGAAGGTTATGAAACTGTTACGGCTTTTGATGGTCGTGAAGCTATTGCTAAATTTGATGAAGAAAATCCTGATTTGATTATCTTGGATTTGATGTTGCCAGAATTGGATGGACTTGAAGTTGCAAAAGAAGTTCGTAAAACAAGTCATATTCCGATTATTATGCTTTCTGCTAAAGATAGCGAATTCGATAAAGTTATCGGTCTTGAAATCGGTGCAGATGACTATGTTACAAAACCTTTCTCAAATCGTGAATTGTTAGCACGTGTCAAAGCACACCTTCGTCGTACTGAGAACATCGAATCAGCCGTCGCTGAGGAAAATGCTTCTTCATCAAATTCTGAAATTACCATCGGCGATTTGAAGATTTTGCCTGATGCCTTTGTTGCTCAAAAACGTGGTGAAGACATCGAATTAACACACCGTGAATTTGAATTACTTCATCACTTAGCTACTCACATGGGACAAGTGATGACGCGTGAATACCTTCTGGAAACTGTTTGGGGTTATGATTACTTTGGTGATGTCCGCACAGTTGACGTTACCATTCGTCGTTTGCGTGAAAAAATTGAAGACACTCCGAGTCGTCCAGAATACATTTTGACACGTCGCGGTGTTGGATACTACATGAAGTCTTATGAATGATACAATGGTAAAGAATCAATATCTGTTTGAACAAGCCATTCTCTTCTTGCTAGCTTTTGTAGCCATTTATTTTATTCATTTGGCTATCAGAGACTATAGAACGTCTGTTAATATTCGGCGATTAAGTGGTAAGGTTCGTGAACTGATTACAGGAAAATACACAGAAGATATTATCATTGAAAAAGACAGAGATTTAGCAGAGTTAGCTGGTCAGTTAAATGATTTGTCAACTGTCTTTCGTTTAGCTCAAGAAAATCTAGCCCAAGAAAAGAATCGTTTGGCAAGTATTTTGTCTTACATGACTGATGGGGTGCTAGCGACTGATCGTTCTGGAAATATCACCATGATTAACCAGACCGCTCAAAAGCAACTAAATCTTGAGCGTGAAGAAGCTCTTGGGATGAATATCGTTGACATTCTTGGTGATGATAGCGATTATTCTTACCATGATTTGGTGTCTAAGACGCCAGAAATTGTGCTTAATCGTCGTGATGAGACGGGAGAATTTATCACTTTGCGTATTCGATTTGCCTTGAATCGTAGAGATAGTGGATTTATTTCTGGTCTGATTGCCGTCTTGCACGATACAACGGAACAAGAAAAAGAAGACCGCGAACGTCGCTTGTTCGTTTCTAACGTTAGTCATGAGTTGCGTACGCCACTGACTTCGGTTAAATCTTATCTTGAAGCACTGGATGAAGGGGCTTTGAAAGAAGATATTGCACCAAGTTTCATCAAAGTTTCTTTGGATGAAACCAATCGTATGATTCGCATGATTTCTGATTTGCTTAATCTGTCTCGAATCGACAATCAAACGGTGCAATTAGAAGTTGAAATGACTAACTTCACAGCCTTTATGACGTCTATTTTGAATCGTTTTGACCAGATTAAAAGTCAACACACGGTTGCTGGCAAGCAATACGAAATTGTCAGAGACTATCCAATCAAGTCAATCTGGGTTGAAATTGACCCAGATAAGATGACACAAGTCTTGGATAATATCCTAAACAATGCCATTAAGTACTCACCAGACGGTGGTAAAATCACTGTTAGCATGAAGACAACTGAAACTCAGTTGATTATTTCGATTTCTGATGAAGGACTTGGTATTCCGAAGAAAGACTTGCCGTTAATCTTTGACCGTTTCTACCGTGTTGATAAGGCTAGAAGTCGTGCCCAAGGTGGTTCAGGGCTTGGACTTGCCATTGCTAAAGAAATTGTCAAACAACATAAAGGATTTATTTGGGCTCAAAGTACCTATGGTAAGGGCTCAACATTTACAATTGTTCTTCCGTATGAGAAGGATTCTGATATTTATGATGAATGGGAGGATAACGAGGACTAGATGTCTGAGAATGCTTTTAAATACAGTGTCTTAGCCTCCGGTTCAACTGGAAATTCATTTTATGTGGAAACGCCACAGAAACGTCTTTTGATAGATGCAGGTTTGACTGGTAAGAAAATTACCAGTCTTCTTGCTGAAATTGACCGAAAACCAGAAGATTTGGATGCTATTTTGATTACGCACGAACACTCTGACCATATTAAAGGAGTTGGAGTGCTGGCTCGCAGATACAATCTTGATGTATATGCCAATGCCAAAACTTGGCAAATGATTGATGAGCGCAACATGATTGGAAAACTTGACGTTGGGCAAAAACATGTCTTTGAACGTGGTAAAACATTGACTTTTGGTGATATTGATATTGAAAGTTTTGGAGTCAGTCACGATGCTGTCGATCCGCAATTTTACCGTTTGATGAAAGATAATAAGTCATTTGTCGTTCTGACAGATACGGGTTACGTTAGTGACCGAATGGCGGGTGTGATTGAAAATGCTGATGGTTATCTGATTGAGTCAAACCATGATGTTGAGATTTTGCGTGCAGGTTCTTATCCATGGAGCTTGAAACAACGTATTCTATCTGATCGTGGTCACTTGTCAAATGAAGATGGTGCTGATACCATGATTCGTACTATCGGCAATCGCACAAAGAAAATTTACCTTGGTCACTTGAGTAAAGAAAATAATATCAAAGAATTGGCTCATATGACTATGGAAAATAACTTGATGAAAGCCGATTTTGCTGTTGGTCATGACATGACCGTTTTTGATACATCACCTGATGAAGCAATGCCTTTAGCAGGTCTATAAGAACAAAAGCCTAGTGCTAAAGCGCTAGGCTTTTATAGTTACCATAAAAACGTGCCTTTAATAGAAAGAATTACAGGGATTTTAGCGAGAATTCCCATTTTTTCTAACTTTCTGGTATAATAAAATGGTCTATAAAAGGAAAATTAATGTTTTAAATAAACTAGTCTGGAAAAGGCTTAATTGATTGAAAATAGACCAATTTTTGAAGGGAGATTTATTTATGCAAGCTTTAGATACAAAACTTCAGCGAGACTTTGGTATCGCATTTGAAGATAAAACATTACTTGAAACTGCATTTACTCACACATCTTACGCTAATGAACATCGCCTCCTAAACATTTCACACAATGAACGCTTGGAATTTTTAGGAGACGCGGTTCTTCAACTTTTGATTTCTCAGTATTTGTTCAAAAAATATCCGAAGAAACCAGAAGGTGATTTATCTAAGATGCGTTCTGTTATTGTTCGTGAAGAATCATTAGCAGGCTTTTCACGCTACTGTGGTTTTGATGAATTCATCAAACTTGGTAATGGTGAAGAAAAATCTGGTGGACGTAACCGCGACACTATCTTAGGTGACTTATTTGAAGCCTTTCTTGGTGCGCTTTTGATGGACCAAGGGGTTGAGGCGGTTAATAAATTTTTGAATCAAGTCATGATTCCGCAAGTTGAAAAAGGTAACTTTGAACGTGTCAAAGATTACAAAACAACTTTGCAAGAATTATTGCAAGGCCACGGTGATGTCACTATTGACTATCGTGTGTCAAATGAATCTGGTCCTGCACATGCCAAAGTCTTTGAAGTGACTGTGTATGTCAATGACGAAGCTAAAAGTAAAGGAATCGGAAAATCTAAGAAATTAGCTGAGCAAGATGCTGCTAAAAATGCGCTTGCCACTCTTCAATAAGACGTTTGAAAGGAATTCGTAAAGGCAAATGTCCAACCTGCCCTAGGTCATATGATACGTGTTTGACGTAGCCTAGAAGACGATAAGAAGGTCTGTAAAGCTCTTCTTAGTTGTTAGCTCGGGAAGGTCTTTGCCTTTTCATCTCTCATTTTATGTATTTAAAAGAAATTGAAATGCAGGGCTTTAAGTCCTTTGCAGACAAGACGACAATTGAATTTGATAAGGGAGTTACAGCCGTTGTAGGTCCAAATGGTTCTGGTAAATCTAACATTACCGAAAGTTTACGTTGGGCACTTGGGGAATCTTCTGCTAAAAATTTACGTGGTGGTAAGATGCCAGATGTGATTTTTGCCGGAGCTGAAAACCGCAAACCATTGAACTACGCTCAAGTTGTTGTTAGCTTAGATAATTCAGATGGCTTTATCAAAGATGCAAAAGAGACAATTCGTGTAGAACGCCATATTTACCGAAATGGCGATAGTGAGTACTTGATTGATGGTCGCAAGGTGCGTTTGCGTGATATTCATGATTTGTTTATGGATACAGGTCTTGGGCGCGATTCTTTCTCAGTGATTTCGCAAGGTCGCGTTGAAGAGATTTTCAACAGTAAACCAGAAGAACGTCGTGCGATTTTTGAAGAAGCTGCAGGTGTTTTAAAATACAAGACACGTAAAAAAGAAACACAAACTAAGCTCAATCAAACCCAGGATAACTTGGACCGCCTTGATGACATTATCTACGAACTGGAAGCTCAAGTGAAACCTTTGGGGCGCCAAGCGAAAGTCGCTAAAGAGTTTATTGGCTTGGAAGATGAGCGCAAGCAACTTCATTTAAATGTCTTGGTAGAAGATATTCAAACTGATAAAGTACGTTTGGATAGCTTAAAAGAAGATTTGGATAGCATCAAGTCAGACTTGTCAGCTTACTATGAACAACGTCAGCAATTTGAAAAACAAAATCAAGCCTTAAAAACCAAACGTCACCAATTGTCTGAAGAAATGGCGACAAAACAGGCTGGCTTGGTAGATATTACAAAAGCTATTTCTGACCTGGAACGCCAAATGGACTTGATTGCTTTAGAATCAAGCCAAAAAGAAGAGAAAAAACAAGCGGCTACTAGCCAATTGGCTGAGCTTAAGGCTAGTCAGGAGAGCTTGCGAGAAGAATTAGCACAAAAAGAAAATCAGCTCGCAAAATTAGATGGTGAATTGACTGCAACTACAGCCAAAATTCAGAAATTGCAAGCTGAATTAGACCGTTTTTCGACTGACCCAGATCAAGTCATTGAAAAATTGCGTGAAGAATTTGTTAGCTTAATGCAAGAAGAAGCAGATTTGTCTAACAAGCTAACCATGACACAGGCTGATATTGATAATCAAAAACAATTATCAGAATCAAAATCTGAAGAATTAGCACAGACACAGGCTAACTTGGAAGCGTTAAAAGCGGAAGCTAAAGATGCTCTTGAAAGCTTTGAAGCCGCACGTAAACAAGTTAAAGAGCTTCTAGATGCTTATCAGGAGTTGTTTGCTAAGACAAGTCAACTTGAAAAAGATTATCAAGCTGAGCAGACAAAAATGTTTGACCAATTAGATGTCATTAAATCTAAGCAAGCTCGTAAGTCTAGTCTTGAATCTATTCTTAGAAACCACAGTAATTTCTACGCAGGTGTCAAATCTGTCTTGCAAGCTTCTAGCCAACTTGGTGGTATCATTGGTGCTGTGAGTGAGCATTTAAGTTTTGATCGTAAATATCAAATGGCCCTTGAAATCGCTCTTGGTGGCTCAAGCCAACATGTGATTGTTGAAGATGAGGCAGCTGCTAAACGCTCAATTGCTTTCTTGAAGAAAAATCGTCAAGGACGTGCCACTTTCTTGCCACTGACGACTATCAAAGCTCGCCATTTATCACAACAAAATCAAGCTATTTTATCTTCTAGCCAAGGTTTCCTTGGTGTGGCAAGTGACTTGGTGTCATTTGATAAACGCTTGGACAATATTTTCCAAAATCTTCTTGGAGTGACAGCTGTTTTTGATACGGTCGATAATGCAAATAAAGCTGCGCGTGCGCTACATTATCAAGTGCGTTTGGTCGCTTTGGATGGTACTGAGATTCGTCCTGGTGGGTCGTTCTCAGGTGGTGCAAACCGTCAAAATAACACCACATTTATCAAACCAGAATTAGATAATCTTGTGGCTGAATTAAATGAGCTTCAAGAAAAACAAGTCACACAAGAAAAATTGGTTCAAAATCTTCATGAAACCTTACTAGCTAGCAAAGAAGAATTAGCTAGCTTGAAAGCTCAAGGTGAAGAAGCTCGCTTTGCGGAACAAAAAGCTGAATTGGAATACCAACAATTGGCGGAACGCTTGAACGATGTTAAGCAACTCTGCAAACAACTTCAAGAAAGTGAGACCGATAACAGTTCAAATGATTTGGAATCTCAAAAAGCTCACTTTGAAGCTGAGTTAACAAAAGTTGCTGAACATAAGCAAGAGTTGACAAGTGAGATTGACCAAATCAAAGAAATAAAAATGCCATTACGCAAAAAGTTGAACAACTTCGTCAAGACTTGTCACAAGCAAAACTTCAAGAGCGTGAACTTCTCAGCGAACGCAAATTTGAATCTGCCAACAAGACACGTCTTGATATCAGCTTAGCTGAAAATAAAGCAGAAATGACAAAATGTGAAGACTTACTTGCCTTTCATGCGAGTGATCAAGAAATTGAAAACTTGCCACTTCTGAAAAAACAACATGACGAAGCTGTGACAAGAAAAGCAAGCGAAGAAGAACGCTTGGTTAGCCTACGTTTTGAACTTGAAGATTGCGAAGCTAATCTTGAAGAACTTGAAGAACAAGTTGCTAAAGAAAATCAAAAAAATGAAGAATTAATCCGCAAACAAGCCCAAGTTGAAGCCCAAGTTGCTCAAGTCTCTGAACGTTTGCGTGGCTTCACACATGATTTGACAGAAGATTATCACATGACCTTGGCTGAAGCCAAAGAAGCTAGTCAGGTTGTGGAAGATATGGCTATTGCTCGTGAACGTCTGCAGGATTTACGCCGCCGTATCAAGGCATTAGGACCAATTAATATGGATGCTATTGCTCAATACGATGAAGTCAATAATCGTTTGACTTTCTTAAACGGTCAAAAAGAAGATTTGGTTCATTCTAAGAATCTTCTACTTGATACCATTAACGAGATGGATGATGAAGTGAAATCACGCTTCCAAGTGACATTTAACGCTATTCGAGAATCCTTCAAGCAAACCTTCACGCAAATGTTTGGTGGTGGTTCTGCCGATTTGTCATTGACAGAAGGTGACTTGCTGATAGCAGGGGTTGAGATTTCTGTGCAGCCACCAGGTAAGAAAATTCAATCGTTGAATTTGATGTCAGGTGGCGAAAAAGCTCTATCAGCTTTAGCTTTGCTATTTGCTATCATTCGCGTCAAAACCATCCCATTTGTTATTCTTGATGAGGTGGAAGCAGCGCTCGATGAGGCAAATGTCAAACGCTTTGGTGACTACCTCAACCGCTTTGATAAATCAAGCCAGTTCATCGTTGTCACTCACCGTAAGGGAACAATGGCAGCCGCTGACAGCATTTACGGGGTAACTATGCAAGAATCAGGAATTTCACGCATCGTATCAGTTAAGCTGAAAGATGCTGAAAATCTTGTGGAATAATCATTAAAAGCCTAGCAATAGCTGGGCTTTTTGTTTGTTATTTTTCAGTTGTCACATCACTTTGAGTATTTTCTTGTGTGTCAAAAGCTTGCTCATCGGTTGTAGTTTCGTCATTTTGCAAGTTTTGATTACCAGCAGCATAGTAGTACAAGATGAAACCACCGTCTCTTTGAGAAGAGACTTGAGAAATAGCTTCGCCTTTATCATCGTAAGCGAGATCTGACAAAGTTAATCTACCATTTTCTGAGACAATGCCCTCTGGAGAAAATTCAAAAGTAAAGCCGTTAGCATCCTGCCAAGTTCCAGCAAGACTTGAAAAATCACCCTGAGCTAGTGCAGCAAAATCAAAGTGACTAGCTTCTTTGCTAACTTGTCTAGAGTCAACGATATTTTTCCCGTCTTTGACTAAATTGTTCGTAATCTTTTTTTCGTTTGGCAGTTGAAATAAATCATGGCGCTTGTAGACTTCTTTTTTCTTAGCAGAAGATGAAGTGCTCTTGCCCCTAGTGCTGCGGTGAAGGTGAGTAGTTGTAGCACTTGTTTGCTTGTGTTGCGAATGCTGATTGAAAGCTAAAACTCCTCCACACAATCAGTACCAATAAGCCAGAAATCTAAAAAGCGCGATTTGTTTTTTTCATCATCGTTTCCCCCTTTAAATATTCTTCTAAATAATCTAATTCGAAAAAAATTTAAAAAA
>ENA-OQJR01000017-OQJR01000017.1-human-gut-metagenome-genome-assembly--contig:-NODE-17-length-39681-cov-4.026015_pt1 | contig 39681 bp, 41 predicted proteins | sample MGYA00242614_ERZ504781 | MGnify/ENA primary metagenome ERZ504781 (study PRJEB26092, sample SAMD00036365) | human gut metagenome | host: Homo sapiens | study: EMG produced TPA metagenomics assembly of...
ATGGACTGCTTGGACCGAATGGCGCTGGTAAATCTACCACATTGAAAATGCTGACCGGTATGATGAAACCAACTGCAGGAAAGATTTACTTTGATGGAAAACTTTTGGATAGGAAAGATTTATCAAAAATAGGAGCGTTAATTGAAAATCCGCCTATTTATGAAAATCTTTCCGCCAGAGAGAATTTGAAGGTAAGACAATTATTGCTTGGTACAGATGAAAACAGAATTGATGAGGTCTTGCAGATTGTATCACTTACAAACACCGGAAAGAAGAAAGCAGGACAGTTTTCTTTGGGAATGAAGCAAAGACTAGGCATTGCAATGGCATTGCTTGGAGAACCGGAACTTTTGATATTGGATGAACCTACGAATGGATTAGATCCAATAGGCATCGAGGAATTACGAGAGCTGATCCGGTCTTTTCCGGAACAGGGAATCACTGTAATTCTCTCCAGTCATATTCTCTCAGAGGTACAGTTACTTGCAGATAAAGTCGGGATTATTTCAGGTGGAATCTTAGGATACGAAGGAGCATTAAAGCAGGGAGATAATCTTGAAGATTTGTTTATGAATGTGGTAAGAAAAAACCAGAAAGCAGGTGAAATCCATGGTTAATATTATAAAAGCAGAACATCAAAAAGCCAAAAGAACCATGCGAAAAAAGTTTATCTGGGGATTTCCTCTTCTTACATTTGTCATGGCATTTATATTTACTCTTGGGATGACAAATGCTTATGCAGAAAGTGTTTGGAACTGGTGGTATACACTTTTGCTGCCGGGGATGATTGCTCTATTTTGTTATCTTTCTGTGGCGCAGGAGAAAAAGATAAAATACTATCATTTAATGACTATTCCCACAGACAGAAGAAAATTGTTGCTGGGGAAAATTATTTATATTGGGTACATGATTTTGTTTTCTAATGTGATTGTGTTTGCAGGAGCAACGCTTGGAGGCTTTCTTCTAACGACACATGTTCCAGTGAAAGGAGCGTTGATTGCAGTATTGTTTCTGACGGTTTCTGAGTTATGGGAGATTCCGGTAGCTTTATTTTTAAGTGAACGATTTGGAATGATTGTAAACCTGTTCGTCTGCCTATTTATTACCGTCAGCGGTGTGGTAATATCACAAACCAGAATCTGGTATGTACTTGTTTCTGCAATCCCTATGCGAATGATGTGCCCGTTGCTTCATGTTTTACCAAATGGACTTGCCGCAGAAGCAGGGAATCCTCTTTTGGATACGGGAGTTATTGTTCCGGGAATGTGTCTCTCAATTATCTGGTTTGTTTTTGTAACGGTTCTGTTTTTGAAATGGTTTGAGAGAAGAGAGGTGAAATAAGATGATTGGAAGATCTCTTAATGCAGACTTGCGAAAGATGAAAGGAACATCTGTGATTCTGGCACACTTACTGATTCCGATTATAACCAGCGTTATATTTTTAATATATTACTTTTTTTCACCATGGAATGAAAATATGAAAGTGATTGCATTTTATCAGGCAATAGGAGCAGGACTTCCGGTACTTATTGGAATTTTTACAGCAAGTGTGATGGAACAGGAACAAAATGCAGGTGATTTTCAAAATCTGTTGTCTTTACCGGATAAACCTGCAGCATTTTTATCGAAACTGTTGATGCTACTGGTTTTGTGTCTGTGCTCTATCCTATTGACAGCAATCATATTCGGAATTGGATTTGGAAGAATCGCATCAAGCGATATCGAAATCATGAAAGGATGTATATTTGCAGCATTGCTGCTGTGGGGAAGCAGTGTTCCACTTTATCTGTGGCAGCTGATTCTGGCTTTTCAGTTTGGAAAAGGGGTATCCATTGGAGCAGGGATTATATCAGGACTAATTAGTGCATTGATGCTTACCGGACTTGGAGATTATGTGTGGAAATATGTATTTGTCTGCTGGACGGGTAGAGTACCATATACTTATCTGCAATCGGTATTGGGAGAAACTAGTGTAGGTGAATGGTTGTCATTCATACCAGGTTGCTTAATATTTACAGGGATTAGTATGGTATACTATTTTTGGTGGGTAAACCACTGGGAAGGAAACAGAATATCGGAATAGAATCGAGGGAAACTATGGCAAAAATACTGGCAGTTGATGATGAACCGGCAATTCTGGAAATGATAGAAAGCATTTTGAATAAGGATGGACATCTGGTTACCAAAGTAAGTAATCCACTAAAAATTAATATGGAAGAATTACATCGTTATGACCTGATTTTACTGGACATTATGATGCCTGGAATTGATGGCTTCGAATTATGCAAAAGAATCAGGGCACTTGTGGATTGTCCGATTTTGTTTCTTACGGCAAAAACGGAGGAAAACAGTCTGGTAAACGGACTTTCTTTAGGAGCAGATGATTATATTTCAAAGCCATTTGGAGTGATGGAACTTCGGGCAAGGATCAATGCACATCTTAGAAGAGAGCACAGGGAACATTCTGTCCGGATGGTTTTGGGGAGGGTCTGTATTCAAATATCTCAAAAGAAACTATTGGTTGATGATAAGGAACTTCCTCTTACGAAAGCGGAGTACGAAATCTGTGAATTTCTGGCTAAAAACAGAGGACAGGTTTTCTCGAAGGAACAGATATTGGAAGCGGTCTTTGGCTTTGACAATGAGAGTAATGACAGTACTATAATCACGCATATCAAAAATATAAGAGCAAAATTTGCGGATTATGATTATACACCGATAAAAACAGTCTGGGGGATTGGATATAAATGGGAAGAGTAAAGAGAAGCAATGCACTCAGCAGGATTTTTATGAGATATGTACTGGTCATGCTTGGATCATTAGTTGGTTTGGTGATTGTTGCTTATCTGCTGCTGTACCTTTTGATTAGTGTGGGCTGTATTTATCCGGCAAATTATGCAGAGCAAAAGATTAATGAAGCATATGATACGATTCTACGTGCAGATAAAGTGACTGCTGAGATGATTCCCGCACTTTGTGATTATGTAATCTTTTCAGAGAATGGAGAGAAAATAGGTGGAGATCTGTCAGAACAATACGAACAGATAGCATGGAATGTTGCAAAGTACGGAAACGCATCCGGGAAATATTTTTATAAAGTAATTGTAAGGGAAAATGAATATGTTGTATTGCAATATCGCCTGACACCTCAATATCATTCAGCTTTTTTGAGGGAGCATTTTATAGGACCACAGAATGTGATGATTATTATGTCTGGGATTGGAGCGGTAGCGATTATCATCATTCAGTCCATACGTTTTGGAAAAAGAATCAAAAAGCAGATGCAGCCTGTATTAGACGCAATCGGACAAATAAAGGATCAAAATCTGGAATATGAGACATCCTGTTCCGGTATCAAAGAGTTTGATGACTGTTTATCGGCAATCGATGATATGCGAGATGCATTGCGAGAATCTTTAGAAAAGCAGTGGAAAACAGAGCAGGAAAAGAAACAGCAGATGTCTGCTTTGGCGCATGATATTAAAACACCTCTTACGATTGTACGGGGAAATGCAGAACTACTTTCAGAGACTGAACTGACCACAGAACAGAAGAAAAATATCACTTATGTTTTGAACGGCACAACACAGATACAAAGTTATGTAAAACAGTTGATAGATGTCACAAAATCATGGAATTGCAGTGATGTTACCTATACAACGGTGAGGTTAGAAGATTTTTTCGCAGATATAAAGGAACAGGCACTCGGACTGGTAGAAATCTATCACCAGAAGATAGATTGGAAGGCGGAACAAAGTGATAAAAAGGTAACGATTGCTTATGATCCAATGTTCCGGGCCGTAATGAATGTGATTCAGAATGCAGTGGAGCATACAAAAGAAAATGGAATCATTTATATTGACGCAAAGGAGCAGGATGGCCGGCTGACATTCATTGTGGAGGATAGCGGATCAGGATTTACAAAAGAAGCATTATTGCATGGCACAGAGCAGTTTTTTATGGATGACACAAGTAGAAATGGCGAAGCCCATTATGGGATGGGACTATTTTTTGCAAAAACTGTGGCTGAAAAATATGGTGGAGGTATTAAACTTTCAAATTCTGAAAATACAGGTGGGTCGAGGGTAGAAATATTTTTCCTGAGTAGTCAGGAAACAAGCTAAATAGACCGCAATTAAGCTATGTAAAAGAAATTTTACATGCTTTTATCTAATGTGTAAAAGCCTTTTGATAGACATTACTACTAAGATTCTCAATGCAGACAAGGACGACAATACACCTTACAGTTTACTTTAGATGACGGAACAGGCACAGACCGTACTATTTTAAGCGGAATCCACGCTTACTATGAGCCAGAAGAGCTTGTTGGAAGGACACTTATTGCCATCACAAATCTTCCACCTAGAAAGATGATGGGAATTGAATCTTGTGGTATGTTACTTTCAGCAGTAAACAATCTTAAGGATTCAGAGGATGAAGAGCTTCATCTTCTTATGGTTGATAACCACATTCCAGCAGGTGCAAAGCTCTACTAAAAACGAGATGTACCTTATTGGTGGAAATTTGTAAAATTACAAAAATACGCCAATTTTACGCCAAACAATGCAGAGAATGAGCAGATTTGATGCTTATGGAAGTGGCGATATGATATAATAACCTCACTGGTAGAAGTACTGGTGAGGTTTTTTGTTGAATGCTTAATAAAAGGTGCTTTTTCGTAATCAGAAAAGAAGGTATAATATGAATCCGCAAATGTCATTTAATTTAATAAAGTAGGGTTAACAGATGGACAATATGATAAATATGAAGGAAAGCAAATAATACAGTAAATGATAGTGCTTCTAGTGGAAATGCAGGTGGTAAGCCTATAAGGAATCCTGAAAGGGAAAAGCCTCAGTGGGAAGATACTATTACAAATCGAATGATACACTGATCATATACACTTGAGCAGAAGGAAGAGCTTAAGATGGCACTTGCTGCAGGAATTCCTAGAGCAACGATACTGACTTCCTTTTATCCGGAGGTTACTGTGGAGAAGATGAGTTCGTATCGGCAAAAACAATAAAAAAGAAATCACATAGATACAAGAGCTGTGGTATACTGTGTCTATGCGAATTTATAATAGTCTTAGGACAATGTATTGGAGGTAATGCAATGGAATTTGAACTGCTTGCAGATAGTATTAAGCAAATAAATGATAAAGCAAGTTCAGCAGCAAAAAGTGCTGTAAATCAGCTCATGACATTGCGTAATTGGGCGATTGGTTACTATATAGTTGAATATGAACAAGATGGCAGTGACAGAGCAGAATATGGTTCTCATCTTTTGAAAAATTTTGAAAAACAGATTGATCAAAAAGGAATGAACTATACGCTTTTTAAGGCTTGTGGAAAATTTTATAAAGTATATCCTCAAATTGGTTCGACAGTGTCGAGCGAAATTAAATTACCAGATTTTGGAAAAAGTTCGACAGTGTCGAACGAATTTGTCACAGATCCAGATGTTTTAGTTAAGATTGAATTACAAGACTATGAAGCGAGGTAGTGGATATGGAAAAAGACCCGTTTAAGGAATATTTGAGGGAGTCTGAACCGGATAAAGCTCATAAGGGTTATGCTTGGAGTACGGCAATCGGACTTCAGGCGGTGGACGGACTCAAACCATCTAAATATTTGATTGATACTGCCATTCAGAATATTGAAGGCAAAATCACGATGAAAGAAGCACAGAGCCTTATCGACAGCTATTATGAAGAAAGACCAGTGCATTTGTCCGATGATGAGCGTACCGAAGAAGCAGATAAGGTTTCGTCCCGTATCGCAGAAATTCTTTCCGAAACAGCGTTTTCATTTTCGCCAAATGAATATATCTCTATCCACCGTAAACTCTTTCAGGGTATTTATAAACATGCCGGAAAGATTCGAGATTACAACATTACAAAGAAAGAATGGGTGCTTGATGGAGCAACCGTTATGTACGGTAGTGCGTCCGAACTGAGAGCTACACTTGAATATGATTTTTCGCAGGAGAAAGATTTTAGCTATAAAGGGCTTTCAATGGATGAGATTATCCATCATCTTGCGGTATTCATTTCAAGATTATGGCAAATCCATATTTTCGGGGAAGGTAATACGAGAACAACGGCAGTGTTCTTTATCAAATATTTAAGGACACTTGGGTTCTCTGCGACCAATGATATTTTTGCAGAAAATGCGTGGTATTTCAGAAACGCACTTGTCCGTGCAAACTATACGAACCTGCGAAAAGGTATTCACGAAACAACAGAGTATCTGGAAGCATTTCTCAGAAATCTGCTTTTGAACGAGAAAAATGAGCTTCGTAATCGAAATCTTCATATAAGTGGACTCTTGAACGAAGAGAAAGTGGACATTGGGGATACAAAAGTGGATATTGAGAATGGAAAAGTGGATATTCAGGACAAAAAAGTGGATATTGACAGTGTACTTTCCGAAAAAGGTAGTGATTTCTCGGTAAAAACGACGATTCATATCCATAGACTTTTTGAGAAGTTTGGCTTTGATGAGGTGTTTGGAAGAAGTGCAGTTATGGAACTTCTTGAGCTGAAAGGTTCAGGTGCTTCAAAACTTCTTTCCAATTTGGTAAAGGCAGATATTGTTGAACCGGTATCCGGTCACGGAAAAGGGAAATATAAATTTAAGAAGTAGTTTATAAGACTTCCTTGAAATTATCGACATGGTGTGTAGACAATCTGATGTTTTGTCTTCGGCAGTAGGATAAAGAAGATAAGGAAACAGAACAGAAATAGATTATAAAAGGTCTATTGGGCAGTATAGCCTAATGAAGCCTACAGAAAAAGGTTGCGTGAAGCCACATAAAAATGTATAATTAGGAGTAATGAATTTCATATTAAATGATATTGGAGGTACTCATGTCACAGTCGGTTACGATAAAGAGTAATAAATATGGAATCAATTTAATTTTAGATGCGGATATGTCATTTGCTGATTTGATAAAGGCAGTTGTAGAGAAGTTTAAGGCATCCGCCAATTTTTTTTAAAAACGCAAAGCTTGCTATTTCATTTGAGGGAAGGCATCTTTCAGATGAAGAGCAGCAGCAGATAATTGCAGCTATTGAGGAAAATACCACAATTGAGATTTTGTGCATTGTGGAGAGTGGTACCGAGCAGGAAGCCATTATGAAGGAGCAGGTTGAGGCATTTAATGAGGCAGTGCAGAAGCAGTGCGAGAATGTTGCAACAGTCAGTGTTCCGGAGCAGTTTTACCGTGGTACGCTCAGGTCAGGCCAGGTGATTACCAGCGAGTCCTCGGTCACAATCATAGGTGATGTCAATCCGGGAGCCAAGATTATAGCTCAGGGCAATATCGTTATTCTTGGCGCATTAAAGGGCAATGTTCACGCCGGATGTACAGGTGACAGGAGCTGCTTTGTATTTGCACTTGATATGCAGCCGATTCAGATTCAGATTGGTGATTTGATTGCGAAGAGTCCGGACGAGCCTCAGCCGAAGCACAGGGTAAGGCGCAAGGAAAAGCCGGCACAGGAGCAGGCACAGATAGCCATTGCAAAGGATGGATATATTTACATCGAACCAATTACTAAAAATATTTTAAATAGCATTTAGGAACGTAGGAGGAATAAAGTTCATGAGCGAAGTAATCGTTATCACATCAGGAAAGGGTGGTGTGGGCAAGACCACAACCACAGCAAATATCGGTACAGGTCTTGCACAGTTAAATAAAAAGGTTGTTATGATTGATACTGACATCGGACTGCGTAACCTGGATGTTGTTATGGGACTTGAGAATCGTATTGTATACAATCTCGTAGACGTCGTTGAGGGCAAATGCCGTATACGTCAGGCCCTTATCAAGGATAAGAAATATCCTGATCTGTGTCTGCTTCCATCAGCTCAGACAAGGGACAAGGATGCTGTTACACCGGAGCAGATGGTTGAGCTTATCAATGAGCTTCGTGAGGAGTTTGACTATATTCTGCTTGATTGCCCGGCAGGTATCGAGCAGGGCTTCAAGAATGCCGTTGCAGGAGCTGACCGTGCACTTGTTGTCACTACACCTGAGGTATCAGCAATCCGTGACGCTGACCGTATTGTTGGCCTTCTCGAGGCAAATGAGATGAAGCGCATTGATCTGATTGTCAACCGTCTGCGTGTCGATATGGTTAAGCGCGGTGATATGATGAATGTGGATGATGTAACAGAGATCCTTGCAGTCAACTTAATCGGTGCAGTACCGGATGATGAGCAGATTGTTATTTCTACAAACCGTGGTGAGCCGTTAGTTGGCTCAGACAGCCTTGCAGGAAAGGCATATATGAATATCTGCCGCCGTATCATGGGCGAGGAGGTTCCTTTCCTTGATTTAAACCAGAAGCATGGTGTCTTTGAAAAGCTAAAGGATATGTTTAAGAAAATTAAAGGGGGATACGTACCATGGGTATAATGGATTTATTTAAAAAGAAATCTTCTGGTAATGTTGCAAAGGATCGCCTGAAGCTGGTGCTGGTTTCTGACCGTGCAAACTGCTCATCGGAGATGATGGAGATGATGAAAAGGGATATCATTGAGGTTATTTCCCGCTATATGGATATTGATGCGGAAGCTCTTGATGTGAAAATCACAGAGACAGAGTCTGATTCTAACAACGGAATGGTTCCGGCACTTGTTGCCAATATTCCTATCCGTGACATGAAGCATCGTCCGGATCCAAGATAGAGTAAATAAAATAATAGGATATGATATGAGGGTCAAAAGGTGTTTTGGCCCTTTAATTATTATATTGAATAAAAAGACTTGATTTGATATTAGAGTGTGATATACTTTAATACGTTACAAATAAATAAATTTTAGCAGAGTAGACACATGTGCGTTAAGTGCCGGATGAACAGGGAGTTGTCACCCGGACGAAAAGAAAATCTTGCGGTACATGAGTCGCATCCCGCTGCATCCGAAGATATTAATTATCTCCTGTTGTAGTTCGGTGAGGTCTGCAAAGGAGGTAATTTTTTAATGAAAAAATTCGTTACTTTGTTCACCGATTCTGCCCGAGAGCTTAAATCGGTCAGAACCATCACAACTATGGCAATGCTTGCTGCAGTTGCCGTTATCCTTGGATATTTCTCCATCGAATATGGACAGTTTATCCGTATCGGTTTTTCCGGTATTCCAAATGGTATCGTTGATTACCTGTTCGGGCCGGTTGCCGGAGCTGTTTTCCACGGAGCGCTTGACATCATCAAGTATCTGATGAAGCCTACAGGACCATTTTGTCCACAGCTTACACTTGTTGTAATGCTTGCAGGTGTTTTATATGGATGTTTCTTTTATAAGAAAAAGCTTACCATATGGAGAGTGCTTGCTGCGAAGTTTGTAGTAATGCTCATCTGCAATGTCATTCTCAATACTCTGTGTCTGCAGGTACTGTATGGACAGGCACTTATGGCAATCCTTCCAATGCGTGCACTGAAGAACCTTATTATGTGGCCGATAGATTCAATTGTCTTTTTCGGCATTGCAAAGGCACTGGAGCAGATTGGATTGTTCCGCACCTTCCGTAAACAGGAGCTTGTAAAGAATGCATAGCGTGTTCTTTATAATGTATATAAATGATAAAAAGGAACATAGCAACAGAATAATGTACAGACAATATAATGCACAAAACATTATATTAAAATAATATTTTAAGCATTAAATGGTGATTTGTGTTAATAATTTTAAGGATAAACACCTTTAAACTGACAATTGTGAGGTATTTCGCGTTTTTAATGAAAATTGTTGACACAATATATTGAACGTGATATTGTTTACTTGTTCAAAATAATACACAAAAGAAAACGAACAAACAACTACATATTAATTATGAATATTTAAGAGCAAAGACGCTAACCGGTGAAGCACTTTGCTCTTTTTTATTTATCAAAATCACAAGGATATTTAAATTAGGAGGCAATATATTATGAAATTAAAAGACACAGGATTAACAGCACAGGACATCAAAGACAAAGTAAAGAAGTATATGATTGAGACATATGAGCGTTTTGATTTCATCGCTGAGACTGCTGAGGGCATGTATCTGTATGATGAGAATGGCACACCATACCTTGACTTTTACGCAGGAATCGCCGTAAACAATGCCGGCAGCAGAAACCCTAAGGTTGTTGCAGCAGTCAAGGATCAGGTGGATGACATCATGCATACATTCAACTATCCATACACCATTCCACAGGCACTGCTTGCTGAGAAGGTTTGCAAGACTATCGGAATGGACAAGATTTTCTACCAGAACTCAGGAACTGAGGCAAATGAGGCTATGATTAAGATGGCTCGTAAATATGGTATCGAGAAATATGGTCCAAACAGATATCACATCGTAACTGCAAAGGACGGCTTCCACGGCAGAACTTTCGGTGCTATGTCAGCAACAGGACAGCCTGGAAACGGATGCCAGGTGGGATTTGGTCCTATGACATACGGCTTCTCATATGCTCCTTACAATGACTTAAAGGCTTTCAAGGATGCTTGCACAGAGAACACAATCGCTATCATGATTGAGCCTGTACAGGGCGAGGGCGGTGTTCATCCTGCAACACCTGAATTCATGAAGGGACTTCGCGAGTTCTGTGATGAGAAGGGCATGCTCCTCCTTATCGATGAGGTTCAGACAGGATGGTGCAGAACCGGAGCTGTAATGAGCTACATGAACTACGGCATCAAACCTGATATCGTTTCTATGGCAAAGGGCCTTGGCGGTGGAATGCCAATCGGTGCTATCTGTGCTACAGAGGAGGTCTCAAAAGCATTCTCAGCCGGTTCACACGGTACAACCTTTGGTGGACATCCTGTATGCTGTGCAGCAGCACTTGCAGAAGTAAACGAGCTGCTTGACAGAGATCTTGCCGGAAATGCAAAGAAGGTTGGTGATTATTTCACAGCTAAGCTTGAGAAGCTTCCACACGTAAAAGAGGTAAGACATCAGGGACTCTTAGTTGGTGTTGAGTTTGACGATACAATCTCAGGTGTAGATGTAAAGCATGGCTGCTTCGACCGTCATATGCTTATCACAGCAATCGGAAGCCATATCATCCGTATGGTTCCACCGCTTATCGTAAGTGAGGAAGAGTGCGACAAGGCATTTGATATTATAAAGGAGACTGTTGAGTCACTTTCATAGAAGGTTTGAATTATATTTGAGGCAGGCAACAGAATATATTGCGGCAGATTTTACGAGCCGGATAAAGGACAAGGGCGTCACGATTAGCTTCGTGCGCCCTTCTTTTGAACAATCTCAACATATTATAAAGATGTATATAAGAAAAGCGAGGGGAACGAAATGGCACATCTTGTTATTACAATAGGATGCGAATATGGCGCTAAAGGAAACCAGATTGGCAAAAAGGTTGCTAAAGACCTGGGAATCAAATTTTATGACAGGGATACTGTAGATGAAATAATAAAAGAGGTCGGCATTCCGAAGGATATCATGGAAAAGGTTGAGGAAGGTATCACCATCGCCGGAAAAGGTGCAGAGGGTGATGTCAGAGGTTCTTTCTCCAAATATGCAGACCTCACAGAGCGTGCAATTCACGTCCAGAAAACCATAATCAGAAAATTATCAGACCGTGAGTCATGCGTGATTATCGGTCGTTCAGCAGACTATATACTAAAGGAACATAAACCGATTTTACGTATTTTCATATATTCACCGGATGAAGTGAGGATTGAAAACGTAATGAAGAGCCACAATTTGTCGGAGGATGATGCAAAGCTTTTTATCACTGAAAAGGATAAGCGTTATCATAAGCGTCATATGGCGCTGACAGGAAGCAACCGAGGCGACAGACACAACAGGGATATGCTTATAGACAGCAGCCTGTTAGGAGTGGATGGCACAGCGGAGCTTATTGAGTCTCTGGCAAGAAAAGTGGTAGAGAATGAAAGTAAGACAGAAGCTGGAGGTGACAAGTAATGGAACAGAAAAAATCAGAATTTAACAAAGTCCTGAATGCCTGGGACGTACTTGTAATTGCATTTGGTGCCATGATTGGCTGGGGCTGGGTTGTCTCAACCGGAGGCTGGATTGAAAAGGGCGGAGTGCTCGGTGCCGCAATCGGCTTCGTAATCGGCGGTATCATGATATTTTTCGTGGGAATGACCTACGCGGAGCTGACAGCAGCCATGCCTCAGTGTGGTGGCGAGCATGTATTCAGCTACAAGGCAATGGGTTCGACAGGTTCATTCATATGTACGTGGATGATTATCCTTGGATATGTCAGTGTGGCATGCTTTGAGGCGTGCGCTTTCCCAACAATCATCACATATCTGTGGCCGGGCTTTTTGAAGGGCTATCTGTATACGGTAGCAGGCTTTGATATCTATGCTTCATGGCTTATTGTGGCGATAGTTGTGGCATTTTTAATTATGATGATAAACATTATCGGCGCAAAGACAGCAGCGATTTTGCAGACTGTGCTCACATGTATTATTGGTGGCGCCGGAATTTTGTTGATAATTGCATCGGTAATCAATGGAACAGTTGATAACCTGGATGGACAGATGTTTGCAGGCAGCTCTGCAGGTCTGAACGTAAAGGCAATTATCGGAGTGGCAGCTCTGTCACCATTTTACTTATCGGATTTGACGTAATACCTCAGGCGGCTGAGGAGATCAATGTTCCGGCAAAGAAAATCGGCTCAATACTTATCTTATCAGTAGTTCTGGCAGTTGTGTTCTATGCACTTGTCATTGTTGCGGTAGGTCTTGTCATGGGCCCACAGGCAATTGTTGATTCAGAGCAGGCAACAGGACTTGTCACAGCAGATGCAATGGCTGCCGCATTCAACACAAAGATAATGGCAAAGGTTATAATAGTCGGCGGAATGTGCGGTATCGTAACCTCATGGAACTCATTTATGCTCGGTGGCTCGCGTGCCATGTACTCAATGGCAGAGTCATATATGATTCCGAAGTTTTTTGCAAAGCTTCATCCAAAGCACAAGACACCTATCAATGCACTGATTCTCATCGGATCTCTCACAATGCTTGCACCTTTTGCAGGCAGAAAGATGCTCGTATGGATCAGTGATGCCGGCAACTTTGGATGCTGCGTGGCATATTGCATGGTTGCTCTTTCATTTATTATTCTTCGCAAGAAGGAGCCGGATATGCCAAGACCTTACAAGGTTCCCGCATACAAGTTCTTTGGAACGATGGCGGTCATCATGTCAGGCTTCATGGTTGCAATGTACTGCATACCGGGAAGCGGCGGATCACTTATCATCCAGGAGTGGGGCATCGTGCTTGCATGGTGTGCGCTCGGCGTGGTATTCTTCGTCTTCTGTAAAAAGAAATACAAGGAGTCATTTGGTACACTTGTTGAGCTCATCTCAGATGAGGATGCTGCAACACTTATGCCGGAGGCAGATGAGGTTGAGCTGGATAAGGTTATCGATGCTGCAATAGACAGGGTACTTGCCAAGAAAGCAAGCTAGGAAACAGAAAGGACAGATTATATATGGAAACATTTAATTTCTCGGTGCCACAGGACATCACAGTGGGAAAGGGCAGTCTCTCAAAGCTGCCGGAAATAGCCAAAAAGCTTGGAGGTAAGCATGCACTCATCATTTCAGGACCTCATCTTGAGAAGATGGGACTTGTAAAAAAGGCAGCAGATTATCTGGCATCAGTTGACATAAAAGCAGACACTTTTACAGATATAGAGGCAAATCCATCTGTCGCAACAGTGGAGAAAGCCACAGCAAAATATCTGGAGTCGGGCGCAGACTTTATTGTGGCATTCGGAGGCGGCTCACCGATGGATGTGGCAAAAGCAGTGGGCGTGGTTGCCAAATATGGCGGAAGCGTCACAGACTATGAGGGAGCACACAAGGTGCCGGGACCAATCGTACCGCTCATTGCGATACCAACCACCGCAGGAACCGGCTCAGAGGTGACAGCATTCTCTGTAATTACAGATCATAGCAGAAACTATAAGCTCACAGTATTCAGCTACGAGATATTGCCAAAATATGCAATTCTCGATGCAGAACTCATCACAACAGCACCGGCAAGCGTAGCGGCAGCCTGCGGAATTGATGCATTTATCCATGCCGAGGAGGCGTATGTATCCACAGCGGCATCGCCATTTTCTGATGCACTGGCAGAAAAAGCGATGGCACTTATCGGTAAAAATATCCGCAGATTTGTAGCAAACAGAAACGACGATATCGAGGCTGCTGAAGCCATGATGACAGGCTCGCTTTTTGCAGGAATAGCATTCTCATTTGCAAGGCTTGGAAATGTGCATGCGATGAGTCATCCGGTCAGCGCATTTTTCGATGTGCCTCACGGAGTGGCAAATGCAGTGCTGCTTCCTGTAATCGCAGAGTACAATGCACTTGCAGATCATGGAAAGTATCTGACCATCTACAATGATATAAGCCCGATTCCTGCATATGCGGACGAATTTGAGCCTATGATGCTTGTAGATGCAATCAGGGAGCTTTGCACAGACATCGGAATCCCTGAGAATCTGACCATCGCAATCAACAATGCCAGCAGAACCGGAACAGTCACAAAGGAAGAGATAGAAAGCAAGATAGAGCCGATGGCTGTCGATGCCATGAAGAGCGGCAACATTGCTGTCAATCCAAGGGCTTCACGCCAGTGCGATATCGAGATGCTGTATCGCAGGGCACTGTAAAACTTATAAAATACAACATGTAAGGTAACTATTACGAATAGTTACCTTATATGATTATCAACAGTATAGTTAGAGAATTAAAAGCAAACGGAGATATGAGTATGGATTATCTGTCACACAATGTATCTGAAAATTTAAAAAGAATACGCCAGTCAAAGGGCATGAGCTTAGACCAGGTAGCGGAACAGACCGGTGTGAGTAAAAGCATGCTTGCTCAGATAGAAAAGGGCACAGCAAATCCATCTATCGGAGTGCTTGGTAAAATCACAAGCGGTCTGCGAATTGAGTTTCAAAGACTTATAGATCCGCCGAGAGTGGACTATGCGCTCATATCTCCGGATGATCTGGTACCGACAAAGGAGCTTTTGGGACAGTACAGGGTATGGACCTGCTTTCCATACGAGGACTCAAGGGAGGTCGAGGTATACCGTATCGACGTGGAGCCGGGCGGCGTGTATACAAGCGGTGGGCACGGCGAGAAAACACGCGAGTATCTTACAGTCACAGACGGTGTGCTGACAGTCGAGTGTCACGACCATGTGCAGGAAATCCATAGGGGACAGGTGTATAAGTTTGAGACCGATCAGCCTCATTTGTATCGCAATGATGGTGATAGGGTGGCAAGCTGCATGTGCTTCTTTTTGGATTATACTAATATTCGGTGAGATTTTTAGCCTCTCCTCACCACAGCACTTTTCCCTCTAAAAGCAATACCGATTCTGATAATTGAATTCACACCATTATCGCGCAGCTCAGTGTCGTATTTCTTTGTTTCTATCTGTTGCAGGGCGCTGTCGGCTAATGCGGATAAATCGGTATGTTCATCTTTAGTGTGTTTAAATTCAAAGATAAATCCGGGCATTCCCTTTGCCAAAGGCATAAGCTGAATATCAAATCGACCGAGGCCTGATTCGCGGTTTGAGCGTATCTTGTAGCGGTTTCCAAGTATGGCACAAAGACCAAGCATCATTCCATGATAGAAGCCTTCATTAGCTCCATCAATAGAAGAAATGCTTTTTACCATAAAATCCTCCAGCAGAGACTGGAGCTTTTGCGTGTCCTTGGAAAAGATAGCCTGACTGATAGATATGGCAAGGCTATTCTGGTTGGTGCGGTTTAGAACCTCCTTTTCGTAAACAAAAGTAATTTCTTTGTTCGGAATAGCAACATCACACATGAAATTTCCATCGCTTTGCGGATAAATATTGGCAACCTTCAGGTATCCGGCTACCAGAAGAAAGCTGTATATACTATATGGATTATTCTGAACCTCGGGATAGATAACACTGGTATCAATATAGGCTGCGATTTTTTCACCACAGAGCAGCTTATAAAGGTCTTTGGTAATTTCAGGCGTAGCTGTCTGGATAATTTCTCCGATTATCTCATTGCTGCCGGTGGACTGCCAGAATGCTTTCGGAAAGCAGTTGTCAGAGATATAATTGATTACAGACCATGGATTAAAGATTTCTGTATTGCCAAAACGATATCCATCGTACCATTCGCTGAGCTCATTATATTTATCATCTTTTCCATAGTATCGCAGCATGTCTTTTACCTCTTTTTCAGTAAAACCAAAATAAGAGCTGTAGCCATCATCGAGAATAGAATAGGTTTTCAGATTGTTCATGCCGCTGAAGATACTTTCTTTTGCTACACGCAGTATTCCTGTAAGAAAGCCAAAGGCAAGGTGTGGATTGTCCTTGAGTCCTCCTGAGAAAAAATTACGCATGAAATTTACAATTTCCGGATAGAAATTGCAGGTATGCCCCTGCTGGATGGGAGTGTCATATTCATCAATGATAATGATACATTCCCTTCCATAATGCTTATGAAGCAGTAATGATAAAAGCTGCAGACCCATCTGACAATCGACTTCATCCCCGCTGTCTCCGGCAAGAAGATGATATTGTTCTTTTTCGTAAGCAGTTAAAACAGAACTTGTCTCAAGCTCGTTATGTCGTATAAATTCCAGAGATATAAGCCTGCGGATTTTCTGAAAGGTTTCTTCCCAGGTCATGCTTTTGACATCTTTGAAGGTCAAAAAAATGACAGGATACTGTCCTTGGTGTTTAGTGTAGTAATCGCCGCATTGCCATATCTGTTTGTCTTTGAAATAAACAGATGTATCCTCGTTTGTTTTTTCAAAAAATACGCGCAGCATATCCATATTCAGAGTTTTTCCAAAACGCCTTGGGCGTGTGAAAAGAGATACCATCGGCTTTTTATCCAGAAAATCACGTATCATCAGAGTCTTATCTACATAATAATAGCCGGTGGTTGCAAGCTTAAAATCAGATACACCTATTGGCAGAGATTTATTTTTCGCGAAATGATTCATGTGTATGGTTTCGTCAGGGATTAACCATTTACGTCCTTCCTTTATTGCACCGGGCAATTCACCGTTTTTGCACATCTGTTGGATTCTTCGTACAGAAAATCCCATTGCTTTTGATGCATCTGAGCAAGATAAATATTCCATGTGGCACCTCCGCATAATAATTTAATAGCAATACTTTGATTATATTATATGTCATTATGCGAAATATAACAACTGTGATTTCACATGGATTTCGCATAACAATGTGAAAATTTCGCATAGATTTCGCCTACGAACGAAATGCTATGTTATGTTATTTATCAGGTGTTATCCTGTGTTTTCATTGGTTATCCTATTGCATATATAGGTTTACCTATATATAATGATGTGAGTTAAGAAACAAATAGTTTCACCAACAACACACAGGGAGAACACAATGCAAACATTAAAGAAATTCATCAAATACTACAAACCCTACAAAACAGTCTTTTTCATAGACCTGCTTTGCGCAACAATAATCAGTGCCATAGATCTGGCGTTTCCGCAGCTGCTTCGCACGCTGACCCAAACCCTTTTTGCAGGAGCACCGGGAAAAATCATTTCTGCGCTGATTCCTATTACAATAGGCCTTTTGGTGGCATATATCATACAGACTGCGTGCAGGTATTATGTGACATATGCGGGGCACATGATGGGAGCGAGGATGGAGCGCGACATGAGAAAGGAGCTTTTCGACCAATATGAAAAGCTTTCTTTTTCGTATTATGATCAGAATAATTCCGGACAGATGATGAGCAAGCTCGTATCCGATTTGTTTGATATATCGGAGCTTGCGCATCACGGACCGGAGAATCTGTTTATCTCACTTATAAAGATAATCGGTTCGTTCATTTTTCTGTTTATGATAAACCGTATGCTTGCGGTTCCTATGCTTATTCTTGTGGTGCTTATGCTTGTATTTTCATATGGACAGAATAAGAAAATGCAGGAAACCTTTATGGATAACAGGCGAAAAATCGGTGATATTAATTCGAGTCTTCAGGATACTCTGGCGGGCATAAGGGTGGTGCAGTCATTTGCCAATGAGCGTATCGAGCAGGAAAAATTTAACAGAAGTAATGAAAATTTCCTGATTTCAAAGGATGCAAATTACAGATGTATGGGTAGCTTTATGAGCGGAAATGCATTTTTTCAGGGGATGATGTATCTTGTCACACTGGTATTTGGTGGCTTTTTGATAGCGCATGGAAGGATGGAGGCATCCGACCTTGCTATGTATGCGCTGTATATAGGCATCTTTATCAGTCCTATCCAGATACTTGTAGAGCTGACTGAGATGATGCAGAAGGGACTTTCGGGCTTTAGAAGATTCTTAGAGGTGGTGGAAACTGAGCCGGATATAGTTGATGCTGCTGATGCAAAACAGCTTAAAAATGTAAAGGGAAATGTCTGTTACGAGGATGTTTCTTTCCACTATAGCGATGATGATACACCGGTGCTTTCGCATGTATCCTTTGAGATACCGGCAGGAAAATCAATTGCGCTTGTTGGACCGTCAGGAAGCGGAAAGACGACAATATGCTCACTGCTTCCGCGGTTTTATGACGTGACGGAGGGCAGGGTCACAATAGATGGAAATGATGTGAGAAAGCTCACGCTTGAGAGCCTTCGCTCGCAGATTGGACTGGTTTCGCAGGATGTTTATCTGTTTGGCGGAAGTATAAAGGACAATATCGCCTATGGAAAACCGGATGCGACGATGGATGAGATTGTAGATGCGGCCAAAAAGGCGAATATACACGATTTTATCATGGAGCTGCCGGATAAATACGATACGTTTGTTGGAGAGAGAGGTACCAGATTGTCCGGAGGTCAGAAGCAGAGGATTTCCATTGCGAGGGTGTTCCTTAAAAATCCGCCTGTGCTAATACTTGATGAGGCAACCAGTGCCCTTGACAATGAGAGCGAGCGCTTTTATCCAGAAAAGTCTTGAGGAGCTGGCAAAAGGACAGAACGACTATCACAATTGCCCACAGACTTTCGACAATCAGAAATGCGGACGAAATTCTCGTGGTAGCTGACTGTGGCATTGCTGAAAGAGGCACACACGAGGAGCTTTTTGGCATTGGATGGAATATATGCGCGCTATTATGATATGAGCAGGTAGGATTAAGGAAACTTCCACTGATTTATGTTATTATAGCTGCATAAACTAACTATATAGGAGCAGACACTATGCAGGCAATGTTCATAGACGTAGACGGCACTTTAAGCAGTCCGTGCTACAAGGTAAACGGAAAATTTCAGATAGGAATGTCAGATGTGCAGTGGGCAGACTACTGCAGTAAGCATGGTGAGGATACATATGAGTGGTGCCGTCCTGTGATGCAGGTAAAGGAGTATGCCATGAAGGCAAAGGAAAAAGGCACGAAGTTGTATGTGCTTACCACATCAGGCACAAAAATCGAGACAGCTGCAAAGCGCAGATTTTTAGACAGATACTATGCAGGTATGTTTGATGACATCTATGCGGTGGAGCATGATGATGACAAGGTCAGGTTCATTCTAAAAAAAGCAGCAGAGCTTGGGATTGAACCGTCGGACTGTGAGCTTGTGGAGGATACATACCGCATACTTTTGCAGACAGTGACAGAGGGGATTAAATCCACTCACATCACAACGATTCTCACAGGCGGATGCGAACGGTAACCAAAAATTTTCCACGGTCTATAAAGAAATAAAAAAAACATCCGATAAATATGTCAGGAAGCAAAATTTACATATTTCAAGGATGAAATATAAATAGAAAGGAGATCCTGTTATGCGTATAGATGCATATAATCAGATAGCCCAGTTGTATGGCGTATCAAGAACAACAAAGACAGCAAAGACACAAAGCGCGTCGAGGATGTCTGATCAGGTATCAATTTCGCAGGCCGGTAGAGATTACCAGATTGCGAAAAAAGCAGTATCAGAGGCTTCGGACATCAGGGAAGATAAAGTCGCTTTGCTTAAGAACATGGTAGACTCCGGACAGTATGAGGTCAGTGGAGATGATTTCGCCAGCAAGCTGTTAGAGAGGTACAACTCTCTGTAATATGATAATCATATCATATATCAAAGGTAAAAGAGGATTTTATAGTGGCTAGTTTAGTGGAAGAGCTTATAAATGTGCTCACAGAGGAAGAAAAAGTATACAGAACACTCGCTGCAAATGGGGAGAAGAAACGTCAGATAATCATAGATGCCGATATCCCTGCGCTTGAAGCACTGACTGATTTGGATCAGCAGGCAGGCGATGAGCTTCTTATTATGAGCAATAAGCAGGTTTCACTTCTCACAGATATTGCCAATGTACTGGGCAAATCAGATGAGAAGATGACAGTCACAAGGCTGATTGGATATCTCGGTACACAGCCGGATATTCAGGCGAAGCTTACGGCAGCGCGCGACAGTCTGATTGAAGCAGCTGCACAGATGAAAGAAATCAACGATTTAAACTCACAATTACTTGCTCAGGCAATAGAGCTTACAGAGTTTGACATCACCCTGTTCAAGAGCATGAAACAGGCGCCGGAGACCGCCAATTATGACAGAAATGCATATAACACAGGCGATATCTTAGGCAGCAGCGGTTTTGATGCAAAGCAATAATCATTAACCGGGAGGACAGGAACATGGCAAATGGATTCGGAAGTTTTTACGTAGGTAGTTCCGGACTTAAAAACTCGCAGAATGCTCTTAATACAACAGCAAACAACATGGCCAATGTCAATACGACAGGCTATGTGCGCCAGCAGGTAAGATTTTCAGACAAACATTATATCACCAGAAATAACCCTACAGCAGGCACCAACATCCAGCAGAGCGGACTGGGTGTTTCCGTATCGGATGTGGCACATGTCAGGGATATATTCTTAGATAAATCGTATAGGCAGGAGAATGGTCGAAAGGGCTTTTACTCGACACTTTACAGCACCACATCATATGTGGAGGATATCATGCAGGAGATGAACGGTGCTGAGTTTAAGGAGAGTATATCAGAGCTATGGCAGGCTTTTCAGGAGTATGGCAAGGATCCGACGAATTCGACGAATCAGAACCTTATTATCCAAAAGAGCGAGCTTTTTCTGACCAGATGCAATACGGTTTATTCTGATCTTCAGAAATACCAGTCAAATATCAACTTACAAATTAAAGACCAGGTTGACAGAATCAACGAAATCGGCGACAAGATTTATGCGCTCAACCTTGAGATTCAAAAGACAGAGTCAGGCGGTGTAGAGACTGCCATGACAGCGCGCGATGCCAGGGACAGTCTGATTGATGAGCTCGCAGGTTACGCTAAGATAGAGGCTGAGGAGGATTCCACCGGCTACGTGCGTATCAAGCTCGAGGGACAGCAGTTTGTACAGGATAACAAGTGTAACCATATAGGCCTGACCGAGGAAAAGGGTACAGGCTTTTATACACCGTACTGGCCTCATATTACTACACAGGAGAGCTATATGCCGGTGTTTAGCGACGTTGCGCTGCCGTCAGCGCTGGCTGAAAAAGTCGGCTGCACGCAGACCACCAACATAGCAACCAGCCTGAATAATGATATAGGAAGCCTGAAGGCACTCCTTGTATCAAGAGGCTCAGAGTATGGCACCTATGATTTCATGAGCGAGGAGAATTACAGTAGGGTGGAGGACAATGTGGTCATGGAGACACAGGCCGAGATATCATATCTGGCGCGAAACATCATGATGGCCATGAACGATATATTTTGTCCGAATACCACATACACAGCGGCAGACGGTACCACATACACGGTTTTGGATACGGCAAACTGCTCGGTAGGAGCTGATGGCAGCCTGCCACCGCATGAGCTCTTTGCAAGAGAAGGATATGACCGTTACACGCAGATGGAAATAGATGGCAAACAGTTTTATGTATACAATGATGAGACAAAGGCTAACAACTCATCATGGTACAAGCTTGGAAATGTTTCAGTAAATCCAAAGCTTGCAGCGCAGGTGACACTGATGCCGTCATACAAGCAGGACGGATCCGCAAATTATGGTCTTGCAGACCAGATTACAAAGGCGTGGTCAGCAGAGAATCTATACATCAACCCAAAGGATACGTCGAAGTGCAATTTTGAGGGATATTATGACAAGATAATCTCGCATCTCGGAACAAACGGCAGCATATATAAGGCGTCATCAGACACTATGACATCGACAGCAGCGGCCATAGACAACCAGAGAAACCAGATAATGGGTGTGTCGAGTGACGAGGAGCTGACAAACATGATCAAGTATCAGTCAGCATACAACGCATCAAGCCGTTTTATCACTGTAATCAGTCAGATGACTGAGCTCATAGTACAGCTCATATAGTTTTAGGATACGACAAGAGAGTATGAACAGGAGGAGTCGATATGGCTTCAACATTTTTTGGATTACATATAGGGTCAAGCGCTCTGAGCTCATTTCAGGTAGCGACCAATACAACTGCAAACAACATAGCCAATGTCAAGACGACCGGATACACCAGGCAGGAGGCTACCCTGCAGGCAAAGGATGCCATAAATGTCACAGCCCGCTACGGAAGCGTCGGCACAGGTGTTACAGTCACCTCAATCAAACAGCAGCGTGACCTGTACTACGACAATAAATACTGGGAAAACAATTCCTGCTATGGACGCTATGAGCAGAAGCTGTATTACATGGAACAGATTCAGAACTACTTTAAGGATAACGGCTCATCGGTTAAGGGCTTTTCGAGTGTTTTTTCACAGATGTTTTCAGACCTTGATACACTGCGCAGCAAGCCGTCCGACAAGACAGTGAGAAATCAGTTTATCAGCAGTGCACAGAGTCTTTGTACATATTTCAACCAGATGAGTGACAATCTCTCAAAGCTGCAGGATGACTGCAACGAAGAAATCAGAAACAACGTAGACAAAATCAATTCAATCAGTGAGAAAATTTCACTGTTAAATAAGGAGATTAACCAGATAGAGACAGGAACCGGTGTCGAGGCCGGCTCACTTAGGGATGAGAGGGCGAATCTCATCGACAGCCTGTCCAAGATTGTTAATGTATCTTATAATGAGACAGAGGTGCAAAACACCAATGGAGACAACTTGGGCGGCACAAATTTCTCGCTCTATATAAATGGAGAGAAGGTTGTGGAGGGCAAGGATTACCGAAAGCTCATCTGTGAGTCGTCAAAGACGAAAAACAATCAGACAGACAACGACGATCTGTATAAAATATATTGGGAAGATACTAAGATGGAGTTTTCCGCGACAGCCGGAACCGCAGGGGGAAGCCTGAAAGCTCTCTTTGAGGTGAGAGACGGTGATAATCTGGAGAATTTCAAGGGTAAGGTCACAAAGGCTGATTCGTATTCGCTCACAGTGGAGAATATATCAATAGACAATATAAAATCACTCAATCTGCCGGACAAGGACGGCAAAATCACTGTAAATAATATCAGCTACAGCTATGACAGCTGGGAGGCACAGGTGGATGCGCAGGGCAATATCAAGTCTGTAACATTTAATCTGAGCAAGGACAAGGCCATAGCAGACCCTGAAAAGACTGTGGCAGAGGGATATCTTTTAAATGCGGGCTCTGCAATAAATGCGAGGGGAATCCCTTACTATATGACACAGCTCAACGAGTTTGTCAGAAATTTTTCAGAGATGTTCAATCAGATAGAGAGCAAAGGACAGAATCTGAATGGGGATACACCACCTACATTTTTTGAAGCAATCACAAACACAGCCAAGGTATATGATTTCTCGGAATCAGAGGCTTACAGCAAGCTGCCTGATGGACAGACTGCCACAATAAACAGCAGCTCCAACACGTATTACAGGATGACAGCGGCCAATTTCTCCGTAAACAAGGATGTGATGAACGATGTATCGCTTTTTGCGACTTCCACAGACTATGTCAAGACAGATTCATGTGATATAGTTGATGAGTTAAAGAAGCTGCAGTCGGAGAAAACAGTATACAGAGGCGATAAAGCGGAATCATTCCTTGAGACAATCATCTCCAATGTGTCAGTGGATACGGAAAAGGCAGAGACCTACAACAAGCTCTATAGCAATCTGGAGCAGACTATTGCAAACCAAAGAACATCGGTATCAGGTGTGGATGAGGATGAGGAGGCATTAAACCTCGTGAAGTTCCAGTATTCATACAATATGGCATCTAAAATCATATCGGTTATGAACCAGATGCTTGATAAGCTCATAAACGATACGGGCGTGGCATAGAAGCGGGAGGCATAATATGAGAATCACAAACAATATGATAATGGGAAATACCAAGACAAATATCAATTCAACAAAGGTTTTGGTGGACAAATACAATACCCAGATGACTACTCAAAAGAAGATATCCAAGGCATCAGAGGATCCGGTTATCGCAATCAGATCGCTTCGCTTGTCGACCAGCCTGTCGCATCTTGACCAGTACAAGGACAACAATATCCCGGATGCTTCTTCGTGGATGGATGTCACACAGACAGCCCTTAGCAACATGAAATCACTCCTCACAGATATCCGTACACAGTGTGTAAACGGCTCTACAGATACGCTCACAGCTGATGTCAGAAACACTATATTACAGCAGCTTACAGCGCTGTCAGAGCAGGTGTATACAGAGGGCAATGCAGACTACGCAGGAAGAACGGTATTTACGGGCTACCGCACATCATCAAAGCTCACATTCCAGAAGGACACAAAGAGCACATATCAGATAACACAGGAGTTTTCTGCCGCTGATTTGTCAGAGAAGCGGTATTATACAAATGGCGTGACTGTTCCAAATAGTATAAATGCGGCAACACCTGACTGTACCACAGATGTCACAGAGCACAGCTTCCAGAGAATCCGTCTGGGCTACGGTAATACGACAGATGATGTGAAGCTTTCTATCGATGGAAAAGAGCTGACACAGGGCACAGATTATACTGTATACAAGAGTGTGTCTGATTTTGACCCATCAAAGCTCTCTGCTGATGATACGGCATATATACAGGAAACCGGTGAATTTGTTTTTGGTAAAAATGTAGCTGCTTCAATTAAGAATAATGAAAAGAAGCTGTCTGTCACATATGTAAAGACAGGCTTTGACAGCAGTGATGCTAGACCTGAGTATTATTACAACTGCAAGGATATTACAAATGCTGTGACACTCGATGCAGGTGGCAATGTACCCCATGATGCAGCAGGAGATATCATATACTCCGATCCATCAAAGGTAGTGGATTTTAAGTTTTCAAGTCAGGAAATCAAATACACAGTGGCAAACAGCACCGATATCACTGTCAATACACAGGCGAAGGACGTCATGGATACAGGCATCAAGCGTGATGTGGATGAGTTGATTGATGTAGTTCAGAATGCTGTCAATGCTCACGACAAGGTCTCACAGATAAAGAATATGATGCAGCAACAGCAGTACTCTGACAAGGATTCACAGGCAAAGCTTAAGACATATTTAGAGGCTGCAGAGCAGGAGGCTGACTATGCCGACAACAATTTGCAAAAGACCTACAGCCAGTACATCACACGCTTTGATGATCATTTGAATAAGGTAAATCTGGCACTCACCAATTCGGGAAGCACAAAGAGCCGCCTCACTCTCATCAAGAACAGAGTTGAGGAGCAGCAGACGACCATAGAGGAGCTTAAATCGACAAATGAGGATAGGGATATTTCTGATATAATCATTGATTTTTACGCTATGTACAATGCATATCAGTCCAGTCTGACAGCGGCATCAAAGGCAAACTCACAGACATTGCTTGATTATCTGTAAGGATTTTAAAAACGGTACACAGCTACCGGATTATATAACGCTCGCGGAGCGGGCGAAAAGGAGGAAGCCATGAGGGCAAAAACGAGAATATTTGGGGAAATTGACATCCCACAGGACAAAATCATCACAATGGAGAAAGGGATGATAGGCTTTTCGGAGCTGAAAAACTACACTCTGATATACAATTCGGAGAAGGAGAATGATAAGAAGTCTATCATGTGGCTTCAATCGATGGATGATGGAGACATTGCATTTCCTGTCATGACACCGGATATCATCATGCCGGACTACAAGCCGACGGTCAACGAGGAGCTTCTTGCGCCTCTTGGAGATCTGAATGAGGAGAATATGTATGTGATCGTCACTGTAAATGTGCCTAGCGACATCACAAAGATTGCCTGCAATTTAAAGGCTCCTATTGTTGTCAATACCGACAGCAACAAAGCAGCACAGCTTATAGTTGAGGATGACTACAAGGTGCACTTCCCGATTTATGACATTATAAAAGGGAAAAAGAAAGGGCGGGTGAATAGTATGCTGGCTCTTACAAGAAAAAAGGGTGAATCTCTGGTGATTAATAATGACATCGAGATTACTATTCTGGAAATCAGAGGCGACCAGATTAAGCTCGGTGTAAGTGCACCGAAGGAGGTGCCGATTTACCGCAAGGAGGTTTATACGCAGATACAGCAGGAGAACAGGAAATCTGCGGATGCACAGAATGCACAGGCTCTCAAGGAGCTGTTTGGATAGCTTAAGACAGAGAGTTATATGTCGAAAGTTGCGACCGAAACCAATTGAATGAGAGTTCTATCAAGGCTATAATTGAACCAGTACAGCGATATAACTTTTTTCGCAGTGCTGGTTCTTTTCGATGTGCCAAAAGCGTATAGCGAATAAAATATAATTTCAGACAGGAGGACTTCAATTTGGAGAAAGTACGTTACATGATTTCCGATGCGGCAGCTGCCGTGGATGTGGAGACTCATGTGTTGCGTTACTGGGAGGATGAGCTGGGACTTGATGTGCCTAGAAATGAACTTGGTCACAGATACTATACAAGAGACAATATAAAACAGTTTTTGAGGATAAAGGAGCTTAAGGAGAAGGGGTATCAGCTTCGCGCAATCCGTGATATGCTTCATTCGGATGCACCGGGTGAGCCGTTAAATCCACCGAATCCTGCGGCTATGGAAAAATCCGTGCAGCCTGTAAATTACACGAATATCACAAATCAGACGGTGAAACAGGAGATGTCAGGGTATAATCCGGCATATCACGATGAACTGCCGGGATACAATCATACATATCGAAGCCGCACGGCAGATGAGCGTATTGATGAGTTTCGCGAGCTGATGAGCAATATCGTGGGGAGAGCCATAGCACTGAATAATGAGGAGCTGAGTCAGCAGATATCCACTGAGGTGCAGGAGCGGATATTAAAGGAAATGAACTATCTGATGCGCGAACAGGATATTGCGCAGGAGGAGAGATATAAAAAGCTGGACGCTGCCATACGCGGAAATCTGCGCAGAAAGGGACTTTTTTCAAGGAAAAGGAACGCGGACATGCCTGCAGATACAAAAATAAGCGCTGCAGACACCAAGGGAAAGAAGGGGCGCGACAAGACGCATACGCATGAGCTTAATCCGGTGAGACTATAGAGCATGCATGACAACGCTTACACTATAAAAATAATTACTGCAAAAAACGCTTACAGCATAAAAATGATTACAATACAAAGACGATTACAACACAAAAAAAGACGACCCATAACAGGTCGTCTTTATTTCTTACAGTATGCTAAAAATTAGCCCTGGCTGATTGCTCCAGTTGGGCAAACACCAGCACATGTACCACAATCGAGACAAGAATCTGCATCGATTACGTACTGTGAATCACCAGCAGAGATAGCTCCTACTGGGCACTCACCAGCACATGTACCACAGCTAACGCATGAATCAGAAATTACGTATGCCATAATGAAATCCTCCTTATAAAATAATGATCATTATTCGCCGTTATTGGCTTATCTGCATTGTAGTACAAAACACAGAATAATGCAATGCCAAATAAAATTGTACTTACTTTTACACAATCTTATATAAAAATTACCAAATATTGAGTAAAACTTGAAATGCTATTGTTACTATTGTATAATAAATAGAAAACAATTCAGAACCTCCGAGAACAAAAGCTGATAAGTCATGTTTACATGTAAGCAGCAGATTTTCCTGCTCTCGAGGTAGCTCTTAAGTGTTACAATAAAAACACATGATTATTTAGAAAAACTGGTGTTTGCACATGGTATATTACTGTAGTATGTGCGGTGAGGATATAAAATGGAAACAAAAATTATAAAAATAGATCAGGACAATTTAGACCATAAGCTCATGCAGGAGGCAGGTGATTTGATTGCAGCCGGTGAGCTTGTAGCGTTTCCGACAGAGACAGTGTATGGGCTTGGCGGTGATGCTTTAGATCCGGAGGCATCAAAGAAGATATACAGTGCAAAGGGGCGTCCGTCGGACAATCCGCTTATCGTACACATATCAGATTTTTCGGATTTGGAGCGCATCGCAAAGACAGTGCCGGAGGATGCAAGGAAGCTTTCGGATGCTTTCTGGCCGGGACCTCTTACCATGATAGTGGAGAAGGGCGATGCAGTGCCGTATGCCACAACAGGCGGCATGGACACGGTAGCTGTGCGCATGCCTAATCATCCTATAGCGCTTGATCTTATAAGAAGAAGCGGCTGTCTTATTGCGGCGCCAAGCGCCAATACATCCGGCAGACCGAGCCCTACAGAGGCTGCACATGTGGCTGAGGATCTAAGCGGCAAAATAGCCATGATTATAGACGGAGGACCGGTTGGCATAGGTATAGAGTCCACCATCATTGACCTGACAGAGGATACACCTATGGTGCTGCGTCCGGGCTATATTACACCACAGATGCTTTCAAAGGTATTAGGCAAAGAGGTTATCATAGATCCGGGAATCATAGCGGCAGATGACACGAGAAAGCCCAAGGCCCCAGGCATGAAGTACAAGCACTATGCGCCAAAGGCTGACATGGCCATCGTGGACGGTACCAGAAAGCATGTGATTGCAAAGATAAATGAGCTTGTGGCTTCGCACAGGGATGATGGCAAAAAGATAGCAGTCATCGCAACTGAGGAGACAAAGCAGTTTTATGATGCAGATGTTGTCCTGTCGATGGGAAGCAGGGCGGATGAGGATTCGATAGCCCATGAGCTATACCGTATATTAAGGGACTGTGATGAGCTCGATGTGGATGTGATTTTCTCGGAGAGCTTCTCCACACCACGTATAGGACAGGCCATCATGAACCGTATGCTAAAGGCGGCAGGCCATCAGGTGATAGACACACATGTGAAGTATGACAAAATCATTTTTGTCGCACAGACCGGCACATGCAGGGAGCAGATGGCAAAGGGCATCATGAACGACTTTGTACTCAAGGTACCGATGGAGATTGAGGCGAGAGGACTTGTTGTCCAGTTTCCGGAGCCGGTCAATCAGAAGGCAGAGGCAGTGCTCATAAGCAATGGTATTTCCACGGAGGGCATGGTGTCAACGCAGCTTGAGGAATCTGATATCACTGAGACCACTATGGTATTTACCATGGAGTCATCACAGCGCGAGCGCATTATAGAAAGCTTTGCCGATATCGACCCGGAGCAGGTCTTTGTGCTTTCACAGTATGTGGGCGATGAGCTTGAGATACTTGACCCTTACGGTGGCACGCTTCAAAGCTACGGACTGTGCTATGAAAGCCTCAGGGCTACGCTTAAGAAGCTGGTAAAGCGCTTAAATGCAAATACATAAAAGACAAACAAATATAACACAATATAAGACAAAGGAGAACAAACATTATGGGTAAGGTAGTAGTTATGGATCATCCGCTGATTCAGCACAAGATTGGAATTATGAGAAGAACCGACACAGGTTCAAAGGATTTCAGAACACTCGTCAGCGAGGTTGCGATGCTTGAGTGCTACGAGGCAACAAGAGATCTTGAGCTTACAGATGTGGAGATTGAGACTCCTATCTGTAAGGCCACTGTAAAGGAATTAAAGGGCAAAAAGCTTGCAGTTGTTCCTATCTTAAGAGCCGGACTTGGTATGGTGGAGGGCATGCTTGAGCTCATCCCTGCCGCAAAGGTTGGACACATCGGCATGTATCGTGACCCGGAGACAGCAGAGCCTATCGAGTACTATTGCAAGCTTCCGGCAGACTGCGCAAACAGAGAGGTATTTGTGGTAGATCCGATGCTCGCAACAGGTGGTTCAGCAGTGGCAGCACTTGATATGCTCAAAAAGCGCGGTGTGAAAAACATCCACTTTATGTGCATAATTGCAGCTCCTGAGGGAGTAAAGAGACTCACAGAGGCACATCCTGATGTGGATGTATATATAGGAGCGCTCGATGATCATCTCAATGAGCACAAATATATTGTGCCGGGACTCGGAGATGCAGGAGACAGAATTTTCGGAACCAAGTAATAATAATGATGATAATAGCTGCAGGTTGCTCTGAGGTGTAAACAGTGATATAAAACAGTAAAGTAACAGACAGTGTGATAGACCATATTGAATGGAGGTGTATATATGGGAGCTTCGGAAAAGAGAAAGGATTATATCTCATGGGATGAGTATTTTATGGGCATAGCGATGCTTTCAGGTATGCGCTCGAAGGATCCGAATACCCAGGTGGGTGCGTGCATAGTGGACCCGGAGCACAAGATACTCTCCATGGGCTATAACGGCTTTCCTCTTGGCTGCTCAGATGATGAGTTCACCTGGGCCAGAGAGGGAGAGGATAACAAGTATTTCTATTCTACACACAGCGAGCTCAATGCCATCTTAAACTACAGGGGCGGAAGCCTTGAGGGAGCGACCATATATGTCACCCTGTTTCCGTGCAATGAGTGCGCTAAGGCAATCATACAGTCTGGCATCAGGGAAGTAGTCTACGACTGTGACAAATACGAGGGCACGGCCAGCGTGACAGCTTCAAAGAGGATGCTTAAGGCAGCGGGGGTTACAATTCGCAGGTATGAGCACACTGACCGTGAGGTGACGCTTGTGCTGTAATCGCCGGAAATAGTGATAATACTGCAATTGTTGTGTCAAATTGACGTGATTTGACATGAAACACATGTATTTTTTATGCATTTTACACATAAAAATGTAGACAAAAGCAATAAAAATGATATAATAATTTGTATATGAAAAGAGATAATAAGAAAGAGGTAATGAATGCACTTATCATGGTTTTCCAGTTTGGAATCAACATGATTGTGCCGATATTTCTCTGCACACTGGCCGGTGTGTGGATTGGGAAAAAGACCGGAGCGGACTGGGTAACTGTTCCATTGTTTTTCCTTGGAGCATTTGCGGGGGCAAACAATATATACCGCATGGTTCAAAAATTCCTGAAGCCGGAGGATGATGGCAGAGCCGTCAGACAGACACCGGGCAGGCAGAGTACTACGGAAACAGAGATATCAGACAGTATTAGCAGGGTAGAGAAGGATGTTAAAAAGAATAAATGACGCATTGCCGGGACTTGTATTTGGGATAGTTTTTTACGGGATTGTTGTGCAGCTTATTGGGGTATGGTTTGTCACAGACAAAATTTCATATTCTATCGGCTTATGGTATGGGATAGCGATAGCTGTTGGTATAGCTGTCAATATCGCCACAGTCATATATGACGCGACCGCCATATATGGACAAAAGGATGCCAATCGCAGGATCGTAGCAAAATCACTTTTAAGGTATATTGTTGTTGCGGTCCTGTTATTTATATTGGGACTATTTGATTTTGGAAATCTGATAATGGCCTTTGTCGGTATGCTGGGACTCAAGATTTCAGCGTATTTACAGCCTTTATTTATGAAGGTGACAGACAGATTTTCCGGGAGAAGTGATGCATCTTCCGCCGGCGAAATGGAGACAGAGTAGCAAAACAGCAGGTAAACTTAATAAGGAGGAGGTGATAATGTGAATCAGGCGATTTTACTGGAAAGTAACGCAGACAATATCGACTTTATGATCCATGGTATTTTTTCGATAAAGGTATTCGGTCAGGAGGTCTGGATTACCACATCGCATGCCTGTATCCTCATAGTGATGGCCATTATGGTCATATTCGCTATAGTGGCAAACAGGAAGCTAAAAAAAGCAAAGGAAGTACCGGACGGCTTTCAGAATATCATCGAGCTCATCGTAGAGATGCTCGACAAGATGGTCGAGGGAACCATGGGTAAGTGGGCTCCGAGGTTTGTAAACTACATCAGCACGATTTTTATATTTATACTGATGAGTAATATCTCAGGCTTGTTTGGTTTAAGACCACCGACAGCCGACTACGGAACCACACTGGCGCTTGCACTTATTACATTTTTCATGATCAGATTCAATAAGGCTAAGCATCAAAGCGCAAAGGATATCTGGACCGGTATGTGTTCACCACTGCCGCCGTGGCTGCCTATATGGGCGCCAATCAACATTATCAGTGAGATTGCAATTCCTATCTCATTATCATTGCGTTTGTTCGCCAATGTGTTGTCAGGAACTGTTATCATGGCGCTGGTATATGGTCTGCTAAGGTTTATAGCCATAGCGTGGCCGTCGGTACTGCATGTATACTTTGATTTGTTCTCAGGAGCAATTCAGACATATGTATTCTGTATGCTGACAATGACATACGTTACACAGGCATGTGAGACGGATGAGTAAAACTATAAGATGTATTTTTAGGAGGATTCAATTATGGATATCAATGGACAGGATTTAATCAGAGCATGCTCAGCAATCGGTGCAGGTTTGGCAGTTATCGCCGGAATCGGACCTGGTGTTGGACAGGGTATCGCAGCAGGACATGGTGCAGCAGCCGTAGGACGTAACCCGGGAGCAAGAGGACAGATTATGTCAACCATGCTTTTAGGACAGGCGGTTGCAGAGACAACAGGTCTTTATGGTCTCGTTGTTGCATTACTTTTACTTTTCGTTCATCCGCTCGGATAGTATATTACGGTTTGCCGCAGAGGATTACCGTGCGGCGATACAGCCAACGGAAAGGAGAGTAAAAGTTGTTAGCACAGGGATATACATTTTTGTTTAATCTGGATGCGCAGTTGCTCTTTGATACAGTACTTTTGGCAGTTGCAGTATTTTTCCTTTTCATGCTGATGTCGTATCTGCTTTTCAACCCTGCAAGGAAGCTGTTAAAGGACAGGCAGGACAGGATAGAAAGCGATATAAACACAGCTATTGCTGACAAGGAAAGTGCCGCAGCACTAAAGGCAGAGTACGAGGGAAAGCTTAAGGACATCGATAAAGAGGCCGAGGCTATTCTCACAGAGGCGAGACAGAAGGCGCTTAAAAACCAGAACAAGATTGTGGATGATGCAAAGGAAGAGGCTTCTCGCATCATAAAGAGAGCCAGAGAAGAGGCAGAGCTTGAGAAGAAGCATGCCATGGATGATATGAAGCAGGAGATGATACAGATAGCATCGCTTATGGCACAAAAGGCTGTCGCAGCTTCGATCACCACAGACATTCAGGATACACTCGTTGAAGAGACACTTAAGGAAATGGGAGAATCAACATGGCTAAGCTAGTATCTAAGGTATACGGTGATGCATTGTTTGAGGCTGCCCTTGAGGACAACAGGCTATCCGGCCTGTCTGACGAGGTAACAGCAGTAAAGGAAATCATTGCTGCAAATGATGACCTCTCAAAGCTGATGGATCATCCGCAGATTGATAAAGAAGAAAAGGTCAGAATCATCGAAGAAATATTTGGGGGAAGAGTTTCAGCGGAGCTGGTAGGGCTTATGAGGATGATTATAGAAAAGAATCACTACAAAGAGCTTACCTTAGTCTTCGACTACTTTCTTGACAGAGTCAAGGAGTACCAAAATATCGGAACAGCATACGTCACATCTGCATTTGAGTTGTCAAAGGAGCAGAAGCTTGCTGTGGAGAAACGACTTCTTGACACGACAAAATACGTGAAATTTGAGATGCATTTTGAGGTGGATACCGCGCTCATAGGCGGTATGAAAATCAGAATCGGGGACAGAGTGGTGGATTCATCTGTCAGCAGCAGATTAGAAAGACTCACCCGCGATTTGACAAAAATACAATTGAAAGTAGGTGAATGCGCTCCATGAATCTAAAGCCGGAAGAAATCAGCTCAGTAATAAAGGAGCAGATTAAAAGATACGCTTCCCAGCTCGAAGTCGCTGATGTAGGAACAGTCATTCAGGTGGCAGACGGAATCGCACGTATTCATGGTCTTGAGAATGCGATGCAGGGAGAGCTTTTGGAATTTCCAGGGGAAGTATATGGAATGGTATTAAACCTCGAGGAGGACAATGTCGGTGCTGTTTTACTTGGACAGCAGCGCAATATCAACGAGGGAGATACAGTTAAGACCACAGGACGAGTGGTAGAGGTGCCGGTAGGCGATGCGATGCTCGGCCGAGTAGTAAATGCGCTCGGACAGCCAATCGACGGAAAGGGACCTATCCAGTCGGACAAATATCGTCAGATAGAGAGAGTAGCATCGGGAGTTATCTCGAGAAAGTCAGTAGATACACCGCTTCAGACCGGTATAAAGGCTATTGACTCAATGGTTCCTATCGGACGAGGACAAAGAGAGCTTATTATCGGAGACAGACAGACCGGAAAGACGGCTATCGCGATAGATACCATAATCAACCAGAAGGGACAGGGTGTGAAATGTATCTATGTAGCCATCGGTCAGAAGGCTTCTACGGTTGCATCCATAGTAAATGAGCTCGAGGAGTTCGGAGCCATGAGCTACACGACAGTAGTGGCTGCGACAGCATCAGAGCTTGCACCGTTACAGTATATCGCACCATACTCAGGCTGCGCTATAGGTGAGGAATGGATGGAAAACGGACAGGATGTGCTCATAGTTTACGATGATCTGAGTAAGCATGCAGCAGCATACCGTACACTTTCACTCCTTTTAAAGAGAGCGCCAGGACGAGAGGCTTATCCGGGAGATGTTTTCTATCTCCATTCAAGGCTTCTGGAGAGAGCAGCGAGACTGTCAGACAAGCTGGGCGGAGGCTCACTCACAGCCCTTCCTATCATTGAGACACAGGCGGGTGATGTATCGGCATATATCCCGACCAATGTTATCTCAATCACAGACGGTCAGATATATCTCGAGACAGAGATGTTCAACGCGGGCTTCAGACCTGCCATAAATGCCGGACTTTCAGTTTCACGAGTTGGAGGCTCGGCACAGATAAAGGCAATGAAAAAGATTGCAGCACCTATCCGAGTAGAGCTGGCTCAGTACAGAGAGCTTGCAGCGTTCTCACAGTTTGGCTCAGAGCTTGATGCAAGCACAGCAGAGCAGCTCGCACAGGGAGCACGAATCAAGGAGATTTTAAAGCAGCCGCAGTACAAGCCGATGCCTGTGGAGAAGCAGGTTATCATAATATACGCTGCGACAAAGAAGTATCTTATCGATATCAAAATCGAGGATATTTTAAGATTTGAGGCAGAGCTGTTTGATTTCATTGATACCAGATATCCTGAGATTCCTGAAGCAATCAGGGAGAAAAAGGTGATGGACGATGATACTGAGCAGGCACTTATAAAGGCAATCGAGGAATGCAAAAAGCAGTTCCGTTAGACGGTTGGATATTAGTAGAAGGCAGGTGGTAAAATGGCTTCGATGCGAGACATAAAGCGCAGAAAAAGCAGTATTACAAGTACTCAGCAGATCACAAAGGCCATGAAGCTCGTTTCTACCGTCAAGCTGCAAAAGGCGAGAGCACATGCGGAGGCAACAGATCCGTATTTCAACTATATGTACAGGACAGTAAGCTCGATGCTTGCAAAGAGCGGCAATCTGGAGCACCCATACTTAAAGGCTGGTGATTCGCCAAGAAAGGCGGTAGTTGTTTTGACATCAAACCGCGGACTGGCAGGCGGATACAACAGCAATATAGTAAAGCTCATCACACACGGAGACTTCAAAAAAGAAGAACTCGACATATACGCTGTGGGAGCAAAGGGCGAGGAGCTGCTTACGTCAAAGGGCTATCATATAGTTGAGAGTGCATCGGAGATGATGGAGGATCCGACCTACGAGGATGCTGCGGCACTTTGCAAAAGAGTGTTAAAGGCATTTACAGACGGTCAGGTGGGGGAGATTTATCTCGCATATACCCATTTCAAAAACACAGTTACACAGGAGGCGAAGCTTATAAAGCTTTTGCCGGTGGAGCTGGATGAGAGTGGGGCAGATGAAAAAGAGGACTCCAATATTCTCATGAATTTTGAACCGAATCCGGAGGAGGCTTTGGAGCTTATTATTCCAAAATATGTGACAAGCCTGTTTTACGGAGCACTGGTGGAGTCATTTGCCAGTGAAAACGGAGCCAGAATGCAGGCGATGGATTCTGCTACGAGCAATGCAGAGGATATGATCAGTGATCTGACATTGAAATATAACAGAGCGCGTCAGGGCTCAATCACGCAGGAGCTTACTGAGATAATTGCAGGAGCTAATGCGATAGAGTGATACATGCATATTCGGTCATGGGAAGGCAGGTATGTCTGTGAATGGCCAAGAAGGCGAGTGTATCATATGAATTAAAAAAGAAGGAGAAACTATAAAATGGCAGATAAAAATGTAGGTAAAATCATACAGGTTATCAGTGCCGTTCTGGATATCAAGTTTTCAGAGGGTAATCTGCCTGAGATAAACGATGCAGTCGAGGTACCGCTGAAAAACGGCGGAAAGCTGGTCGTTGAGGTTGCACAGCATCTGGGCGACGATACAGTCAGATGTATCGCCATGGGACCTACTGATGGTCTCGTCCGCGGCATGGACGCTATCGCAACAGGAGCACCTATTTCTGTGCCGGTGGGGGAGAATACACTTGGAAGAATGTTCAATGTGCTCGGAGAGCCTATCGATGAGGTTGAGCCTCCACAGACAGAGGAGAAATGGGCAATCCACAGACCTGCGCCTAGCTTTGAGGAGCAGGCTACATCGCAGGAGATGCTTGAGACAGGAATAAAGGTAGTAGATTTGCTCTGCCCATACCAGAAGGGTGGAAAAATCGGACTCTTCGGAGGTGCCGGAGTAGGAAAGACGGTGCTCATCCAGGAGCTTATCCACAACATCGCTACACAGCATGGTGGATACTCAGTATTTACCGGTGTAGGAGAGCGTACACGAGAGGGAAATGACCTGTACTACGAGATGAAGGAGTCAGGTGTTATCGACAAGACCACCATGGTGTTCGGACAGATGAACGAGCCACCTGGAGCACGTATGAGAGTTGCCCTGGCAGGACTTACAATGGCAGAGTATTTCCGTGACAGAGGCGGCAAGGATGTGCTTCTCTTTGTGGACAATATCTTCCGTTTCACACAGGCAGGTTCAGAGGTATCAGCGCTTTTAGGACGTATGCCTTCAGCAGTTGGTTACCAGCCGACACTGCAGACAGAGATGGGAGCTCTTCAGGAGCGTATCACATCAACAAAGAACGGTTCGATCACATCGGTTCAGGCCGTATATGTGCCTGCAGATGACCTTACAGACCCGGCACCGGCGACTACCTTCGCACACCTCGATGCCACGACAGTACTTGAGCGTTCTATCGCAGAGCTTGGTATTTATCCGGCTGTAGACCCGCTGGCATCCACATCGCGTATCCTTGATCCGCGTATCGTGGGACAGGAGCATTTTGAGGTGGCACACGCTGTCCAGGAGATACTCCAGAAGTACAAGGAGCTGCAGGATATCATCGCAATCCTCGGTATGGATGAGCTCTCAGAGGAGGATAAGCTCGTAGTAAGCCGTGCACGTAAGGTGCAGCGTTTCCTGTCACAGCCGTTCTTCGTAGCAGGACAGTTTACAGGACTCGAGGGCAAATATGTGCCTATCGCCGAGACCATCAGAGGCTTTAAGGAGATACTCGAAGGAAAGCATGATGATGTACCGGAGAGCTATTTCTTAAACGTTGGAAGCATAGATGAAGTCCGTGCCAAGATGCAGTAATGTGAGGTGATTTCATGGCAGATAACATTTTTGACATAGAAATAATCACACCGGACAGGGTGTTCTACAAGGGAGAGACAGATTTCCTTGAGTTCAATACCCAAAACGGAGAGATTGGTGTATACAAAAACCATATACCGCTCACGACAGTGCTTGCACCGGGAATTGTGACTATCCATAATGGCGATGAGGAGAAAATAGCCGCAATCCATTCAGGATTTGCGGAAATACTTGGAGACAAGGTCACATTTCTCGCAGAGCTTGCAGAGTGGCCTGATGAGATAGACATAGACCGCGCACAGGCCGCAAAGGAGCGGGCAGAGCAGCGCCTTTCAAATCACACAGCAGAGATTGATGTGAAGAGAGCAGAGTTTGCACTCAGGAAGGCACTTATCAGAATAGATGTGGCACATCATATGTAATTATAAAATCCCGGAATCTGCAGGTAAGCGGATTTCCGGGATTTTTAACAGTAAGTATCATTGTACGCTCAACAGTGGATTTCTCTTTTCTTTTATATTCCTAAGTAAATTCCAGTTCTAACTGCATACCTTCCACTAAAGGAATATTGCAAATTAACCAACACTGCTGTCTGAATCAAACTTGTACATTCATAAACAAATAACGGAATCACTGAAACACATACCCCTATTAGAGAAATGCTGCTACAAATTGCACTAATAAATGTGGTTGCTAAAATACTTATTATCGTATTGGTAATTTTTTCGTCGAAATTTTCATAAAAATTAAGTGCATATAATTGACTACTAACATAATCTAGCGTTCCTTGTGTTAATTCTTCTTCATCCGAGGCTATTGCGTGATGACCTACAATATATGATTTTATCAGTGGTGTAATTGTTGATAACGCACTAATTGTATTATAACCGTTTACTGCTGCCATAGTAGCATCATTTATACCCTGATCAATAATTTGATCTACAGTATTAATTGCGTTAATAGAACTAAAATAGTCACAATTAGAATAGATAGTAGCTCCCAAGTTTGCTACTTCTGTTGCCCAACTTGATAAATGTGCACTATTTAAAAAAGTATTATATGCACTTATATCACTAGAGGAAATAATAAATGGCAAATCATTAGCAGTTGGTGCTCTGCCGGGACCATCAACGTAATGTGATAAATATAAATATGTTAGGTAATTTCCAAAATCTGTTCCATTGGCATCACTTCCCTCATAATAATCGGAATGGAAATACTGTAATGCAACTCCATATATATTTTCTAGACGTTCTTTTTGAACAATATCAGAACTTGGTAAATTACCATTGTAACTACTGTACACAGACATTTGTGGCTCGTCTACTGTTTCTGCCACAAATGTTCCCGTATACGGAATTGTCTGCGTAGATGTTTGTGCATAAAAACCATTTTCTCTTGGAGTCAACTGAAATAATTCACTTATATCTGCCTCTGATAATCCTATTCCCTCTAATTGAACTACTATACTTTCCACTCCATCAAAAATAGTCCCAAGTTGTTGTGATGTAAGTGTAGAATTTGTGACCGCATAAACTGATAGCGACTGAGATACAACGAAACAAATTGCTACGATGATGGCACATAATGAAAGTTCTCTTTTTTTAACCATACTGTTACCCTCCTAGATTTCGTTCTAATTTTTCTCTACTCCATTGATAACTTAGTTTTTTTAACAATCCATCGTTTTCTACTACTACCTTTGCAATCACCTCCCCTTTTCACATATGTAATAAATACCGTTCGTTTCATATACCACG
>ENA-OQJR01000021-OQJR01000021.1-human-gut-metagenome-genome-assembly--contig:-NODE-21-length-37923-cov-3.164806_pt1 | contig 37923 bp, 39 predicted proteins | sample MGYA00242614_ERZ504781 | MGnify/ENA primary metagenome ERZ504781 (study PRJEB26092, sample SAMD00036365) | human gut metagenome | host: Homo sapiens | study: EMG produced TPA metagenomics assembly of...
GTTCGTCGGTGGCGCGACTTCTGGAACCCCGCGCCAGTTGATGCCGCTGGTCGAAGTGGTGCCGGTGAGAAGACCGATCCGAAGGTCGGTGGACATCACCTTCGACCTCATGGCCAAGATCGGCAAGAAGCCGGCGAAGATCAAGAAGGAATCGCTGGGCTTTGTGGGCAACCGCCTGCAACTGGCCGTGCTGCGCGAGGCGTTCTACATCGTCCAGCAGGGCATCGCGGACGCGGCCACCGTGGACGACGTGATGAAGTACAGTCTCGGCCGTCGCTGGAATCTGGTCGGCCCCCTCGCCAGCATCGACCTCGGCGGCCTCGATGTGTTCTATAACATCAGCACTTACCTGTTCGACGATATGGACAACGGCACCGGCCCGAGCCCGCTGCTCGCCGAGAAGGTCAGGGAAGGCAATCTCGGCGCCAAAACCGGCCAGGGCTTCTTCTCCTGGCAGGGCGAGGACGGCAAGCGCATCATCGAATCCCGCAACAAGGCCCTGCTGCGCGCGCTGAAGAACGACGCCGCGGATGCCGCCGCTGCGCAGGCGTGAGGCATAAATATCAAGGATCGGTGACGACGATGACGTCCACAGAACACAGCACGCGAGCCGACATGCTGGCCCATATGGGCAGCCTTCAGCAGGCCGCCTACGTGCGCCCGATCGAATACTAGGAAGGCCGAGCCCACGGCCTCAAGGCCATCGAGGTGAAGAACGGTCCGTTGCGTTTCGTGTCCATGGCCGACCGCGCCCTCGACGTCTGCCAGTTCGAATACCGCGGCGAGAACCTCGTACTGCGTCGCACAATCACCAGCGTGTACGGCCGGCTGTCGATCACGGTCGAGGATGAGGTGACCAACGAATCCTTCCGCGACGATCAGTCCCGAAAGCGTGTACCTGCACGAGCTCGCCGCCGACGAGAACGGCCGCAGCTTCGCCGCCGTGGTCAACCGCAAGCTCGGACTCGGAGTCGTCATCGACTTCGACGCCAGCCTCTTCCCATACTTCATGGAATGGAAGTCGACGGGTGCGGGCGACTACGTGGTCGGCCTCGAACCCTCGAACTCCAGCGTCCACGGCCGAGGCTGGCACGAGCAGCGCGGCGACCTGCACGCCATCGCCCCGCAGGCCAGCGAACGCAAGTCCCTGACCTTCACCGTCATCGAAGGCGAGGCCGCGATTGACGGGCTCATCGCCCGCCGCGACGCCCTGCTCGGCTGAATTGTGGGATAATATCGGCCGATATGTGAATGGCTGATTAGCGTGGGGAGCATGGTTACCTGGGATTCGGAACAGTATCTGCGATTCAAACGGGAGCGCACGCAGCCGGCGCGTGATCTGGCGATGCAGCTGCCGCCGGACGACGGCAGCGTCACGCGCGTGCTGGATATTGGCTGCGGGCCGGGCAACAGCACGGCCGTGCTGCGCGAGCGCTATCCCCATGCCAAGATTCTCGGCGTCGACAGCTCGCCGGTCATGATCGAGACAGCGCGCAAAACCTATCCCGACATCGATTTCCAGCTGTGCGACGTGTCCGCGCGGCTGGACGAGCTGCCGGCCGACTTCGACGTGGTCTTCTCCAATGCCTGCATCCAATGGGTGCCGGACCATCCGCATCTGATTCCCGGACTGCTCGCCCGGCTCAGGGTCGGGGAGTGCTGGCTGTGCAGACGCCGATGAACTATGAGGAGCCGATTCACCGCATCATCGGTGGTATCGTGCACTCGCCCGCGTTCGCGGACAAGCTGCCGCAGCAACGCGAGTTCTACAACCTCACGCCGCCCGAATACTGGGAGCTGCTGCATGCGCATGCCAGCGCCTTCCGCATGTGGAAGGTCACGTACATGCACACGCTGCCCTCGCATGAGGCGGTTATGGACTGGTATCGTGGCACCGGCATGAGGCCGTATCTGCAAGCGCTTGACGACGCCGGGCGCAAGAAGTTCGAGGCCGAAGTGTTCGCCCAAGTCCGCGAGGAATACCCCACACAGTCGGACGGCAGCATCATCTTCCCCTTCCCACGTTTCTTCTTCCTCGCGACTCGGTAGAAGCTCGCCGGATTCGCGTACTGGGCGGCGCGACCTGTTTCCCGCGCCGCCAGCTGTGGGTTGACCTCGCTACTGGGCTTGCGGTGATGCCGCTGGCTGCTGCGCTGTTTCCGATTGCGATGGCATTTGCATATGCGGCGCAATCCTCGGGACTGTTCGGCATCGGGCTTGGTGCGGTGACCATGATCATCGGCCTGTGGATGCTGCTGCGGCGGCGCTGGACGGTGCCGGCGTCGGGCGAAGATTCCCCGGACGATGCCGTTCCTGCAGTCGAGATCACGGCTGAAACCGAGGCGTAGGGCGTCGCAATGCCTGTTTACAATCGACCCGAATGGTCTTTGTGGTGAGAAGAGGCATATGGTGAGGCTGCCGACGTTGAACGTGAATTGGAGTCGCGATCGGGTCTACGTGATTCGGCGCGGAGTGGTCGCCTGCTGTATCCTGTTCTGCCTGATCGGCGCCGGAGTCGAGACCGCGGCGGCGCAGCGCAGCTGGCCGCGAGCCGACACCGCAACCGCCGCCGCAACCGCAGCGGCGAACGAGCCCACGGCCGTTACCCGCAAGCAGGTTCCCGATAGCGGCAAACAGGGCGGGTCGCGGAAGACGCAGAACACGCAGAACGGCGATGACAAAGCCGCGCAAAGCGTGGACTGGAAGGGACCGACCGGCAAACAGCCCGACCTATCCCAGTACTCCGACCTGAGCGTGGAGGTCAGTCTCGCCAAACAACGGGTGTACGTCAAGTCCGGTGGCCAGACCATTTATACGATGATCGCCAGTACCGGCGTCGACGACGCCACCCCGCACGGCTCGTACACCATCGATACGCGCGGTGAACACTTCTACAATGCCGAAGAAGGCATGGGCGCCGACTATTGGGTGCAGTTCTACGGTTCGTACCTGTTCCACTCGGTGCCGACCGGCGAGGCCTTCGGCGACTATCTGCCGGAGGAGGGTGCCAAACTCGGCCAGCCCGCCTCGCACGGCTGCGTGCGCCTGGCCGTGGCCGACGCGCAATGGTTCTATGACCAGGTGCCGGACGGCACGCTGGTCACCATCGCGTAGGGTGGTCTCTCGCTCAGTCTCGTTGCGTTCGACAGCTCCCTCGTCAGAGGGAGCTTATCAGAGGGAGCTTAGCTGATTAGCGCGCTTCGGGCGGGCGGTATTGGTCGTCGGCGGTGAAGCAGGTGCGGTAGATCATGACCATGATCAGGCCGTCGGCCAGCAGGGTCAGCGCGGCGATGGCGTCGAGGACCACGAACTGGTACTTGGCGGCGTTGAGCGGGTCGCCGCCGGCGATCACCTGACCGGCCATCATGCCCGGGATCGTCACGATGCCGCTGGACGCCAGCGAGGCGGTGGTGGGCAGCAGGCCCAGGCGAATCGACGAGACGATGGACGGGCGGGCCGACTCCCATGGGGTCGCTCCCAGCGCCAGCATCATATCCACCTCGTCACGCCGCTCCTCCATGCTCTCGTAGAAACGGCTCAATCCCACCGCCAAGGCGGTTACGGTGTTGCCCAGCAGCATGCCGGTCAGGGGCACCACCAGCTGGGGCGCGTACCACGGGTGCGGGCGCACGATGAGCTCGGTGACCAGCGCCAGCATCAGCAGCATGGTGATGACCAGGCTCAGGAAGATCGGCCCGGCAAGGCCCTTGGGGATGCCGCGTGCGCGGGACATCACGATCTGCACGGCCGCCACCAGCATGACCGCCATCAGGGCGAACACCATCCATACGCTGTTCGACCGGATCACGTAGCCGATGATGAAGCCCATGGCGCACAGCTGCACCAATGCGCGGCACGATGACCACATCAGGGTCTTGCCGATGCCCATGTGCATCAGTTCGCTGATGATGGCCGCCACGGCCACCATGCCCAGCGCGATGAGCAGACCCCAGATATCGATGTTGTAGGAATTGCCCAGATCGCCGCTCATGCCTGCGTCTCCTCATTTTCATCGGCGCCGGCAGACACCGCGTTCGCGTCCTGCGCCGCCGGATCCGTCATCTCGTGTTCGGTCAGCCGCCCCTTGTCCAGTGTCAGCGTGCGGGTGGCCCGTCCGTCCGGCGGACGGTGGCGGATGCGGATGATCGCCATGCCGTGTGCGGCCGCGTCCGCCATGATTGTAGCCACCTTGGCCGCGTTGTCGTCGTCGAGACCGGCATCTACCTCGTCGGCCAGCAGCACCTTCGGATCGGTGAGCAGTGTGCGGGCCAGGGCCACGCGGGCCGTCTGGCCGCCGGACAGGTCGTGCGGGGCGCGCTCCAGATCGATGTCCTCGCAGCCCATCGCGTCCAACGTCGTGCGGATGCGCTCGTCGGGCAGCAGCTGCTCGGCCTTGCCGCCCTTGCTGCGAATCGCGAGCGTCCAGGGCAGGCGGATCGCCTCGGCCACGTTCTTGCCCGTCAGAATCGGCTTCTGCGGCAGGTAGGCGACATCCCGCCGCCACTGCTGCGGCGTGAACTCGCCGCTGCCCTTGCCTTCAAGGGCGAACGCGCCGTGCGCATGCGGGTTGAGCCGGGCGCACGCGGTCAACAGACTCGACTTGCCGGAGCCGGACGGTCCCACCAGATCGACGATCTCGCCGCGCTCCACAGCAAAGGACAGGTTCTCGAACACCGTGCGTTCGTCGTCCGCCGGCGATTGCGCGGGGATGACGCAGGACACGGATATGGCTTCGAAGAAGGATCGCATATTCATCCAGTCTAGCCGGGGGCACATGGGAAACCCCAGCGTTCACTTCCTGTATACCCGGTGTGGCATAATAGCCGAGGCAATTTTTGGGCTTTGCCTAAGCTAGTTTGAATTTGAAATAGGTGAATAACGTGGCACAGACTACTAACGACATCAAGAACGGATCCGTCCTGAACCTCGACGGGCAGCTGTGGACCGTCATGAAGTTCCAGCACGTCAAGCCGGGCAAGGGCCCCGCCTTCGTGCGCACCACCATCAAGAACGTGCTCTCCGGCAAGATCGTCGACAAGACCTTCAACGCGGGCATGAAGATGGAATTCGAGACCGTGGACAACCGCACTCTCCAGTACTCCTACGAGGACGGTGACAACTTCGTGTTCATGGACATGACCACCTACGATCAGATCATGGTTCCGAAGACCCTTCTGGGCGACAAGGCCAAGTTCCTGCTCGAAGGCACCGACTGCCTGGTCTCCTTCCACGACGGCACCCCGCTGTCCGTCGAGCTGCCGGCTTCCGTCGTCCTGACCGTCACCCACACCGAGCCGGGCCTGCAGGGCAACCGCTCCAACGCCGGCACCAAGCCGGCCACCGTTGAGACCGGAGCCGAGATTCAGGTCCCGCTGTTCATCAATGAGGGCGACCGCGTCAAGATCAACACCGAGGACGGTTCCTACACCGGCCGCGAGAACAACTGATCTCCGCATCCTCAACAGACGACCGACCGTATAAAGGACTAGGACAGCAGCAGTATGGCACGTTCCACCGCGCGCAAAAGGGCTCTGAACACCCTGTACGAAGCCGACGAAAAAAGCCAGGATATTCTCTCCCTGCTTGACGAGCGCATCGCACATCCCGGTGCCCAGACCCCGCTTCCCGACTATGCCATTGAAATCGTCAAGGGCGTGGCCGAGCACCGTCGTCAGATCGACATGACCCTGGACGAACACTCCACGGGTTGGAAGGTCCGCCGTATGGGCGTGGTCGATCGCAACATTCTGCGTATCGCCGCTTGGGAGATTCTGTTCACCGATGATGTGCCGGACAAGGTCGCCATCGACGAGGCTCTGGCATTGGCCAAGACCCTGTGCGATGACGATTCGCCCGCTTTCATCCATGGCCTGCTGTCTGCGGTGTGCACCGCCAAGAACGCAGCACCGGCACCGGAGTCCGTGGCAGAAGAGGCCGATGAGGAATCGTCCGATTCCGCTGCCGCCGCATCCGAGCCGACCGATGAGGGCGATGTTTCCGATTCGCCCGATTCGTCCGGTGCATCCGACGAGCCTGCTGCCCCGTCCGCTGAGATTCAGCCGACGGTCGATTAGTCATTTGTTGTTCAGCCTCCCCATTCGGGAGGCTTTTTCATGGGCGGACACTTGTGCCGCCGTACATTCTCAAGTCGGCACCTTGCCGACAGCCCCGCCAGCGGGGTGAGACTTTGCGCCCAACGGCGTGTGAGTCTGCGCTGGCCGTTAACCTTGGTACGAATACCCGAAAAACATAAGGGGGTTTTGGTGAGCCAGAACGAGTCCGGGACCATCGCAATTCCGATGTATGACAAGGACGATGCAGTCCTCGTTTTGGAAGACGGACAGGTATATGTGGGGGAGTCATACGGCGCCCTCGGCGAGACGACCGGTGAGATCGTCTTCGCCACCGGTATGACCGGATACCAGGAGACGCTCACCGATCCGAGCTACGATCGCCAGATCGTTGTGCAGACGTTCCCGCACATCGGCGATACCGGCGTCAACAGCGAAGACCCTGAGTCCTCCCGCATCTGGGTTGCCGGATACATTGTGCGTGATCCCTCTCCGAACGTGAGCAACTGGCGTGCCGAAGGCAGCCTGGACGACGACCTCGCCAAGAACGGCATCGTCGGCCTGAGCCACATCGACACCCGCAAGCTGGTGCGCCACCTGCGTTCCGCAGGCGTGATGCGCGCCGGCATCTTCTCCGGCGACGCCCTGACCGATCAGGCCACCGGCGCGCTCAAGACCATCGAGCAGCTGCTCGAAGACGTCAAGAACACCCCGCAGATGCAGGGTCTGAGCCTGTACGACGAGGTGTCCACCAAGGAGACCTACACCATCGAACCGTGCGGCGAGTACGAAGGCAAGGAGCCGCTGTACACCGTGGCCGCTGTGGACCTCGGCATCAAGGGCATGACCCCGCACCGCATGGCCGAACGCGGCTGCCGCGTGCACGTGGTGCCCTCCACCATCACCTTCGCCGAAATCGAGAACCTGAACCCGGACGGCGTCTTCTTCTCCAACGGCCCGGGTGACCCGGAACAGGCCGGTCCCGAAATCGAGCTGCTGCGCCAGGTACTTGACGCCGGCTACCCGTTCTTCGGCATCTGCTTTGGCAACCAGCTGCTCGGCCGCGCACTCGGCTTCGGCACCTACAAGCTCAAGTTCGGCCACCGCGGCATCAACCAGCCGGTCAAGGATCTGACCACCGGCAAGGTCGAGGTCACCGCCCACAACCACGGCTTCGCGGTCGACGCCCCGATCGGCAAGCAGGTCAACGCGCCGTTTGAAAACGGCAAGTACGGCAAGGTGTTCGTCTCCCACATCGATCTGAACGACGACGTGGTCGAAGGCCTGCAGTGCGTGGACATCCCCGCATTCTCCGTGCAGTACCACCCGGAGGCCGCAGCAGGCCCGCACGATGCGGCCTACCTGTTCGACCGTTTCTGCGAACTTATGAAGAACAACTCCAAGGAAGGTAAGTGATATGCCGAAGCGCACCGACATCAAATCCGTGATGGTCATCGGCTCCGGCCCGATCGTGATCGGTCAGGCTGCGGAGTTCGATTACTCGGGCACCCAGGCATGCCGCGTCCTTCGTGAGGAAGGCATCCGCGTCATCCTCGTCAACTCCAACCCGGCCACCATCATGACCGACCCGGAGATGGCTGACGCCACCTACATCGAGCCGATCTCCACCCCGATCCTCGAGCAGATCATCGCCAAGGAACGCCCCGACGCGCTCCTGCCCACCTTGGGCGGCCAGACCGCGCTCAACGCCGCCATGGCGCTGGGCGAGGCCGGCGTCCTGAAGAAGTACAACGTCGAACTGATCGGTGCTTCCCTGGAAGCCATCGACCGTGGCGAGGACCGTGAACTGTTCAAGAAGGTCGTTGACGAGGCCGGCGCCGAATCCGCCCGCTCCGACATCGCCCACAGCATCGAGGAAGTCGACAAGATCGCCGAGAAGTTCGGCTACCCGCTGGTCGTGCGCCCGAGCTTCACCATGGGTGGCCTGGGCTCCGGCATCGCCCACAACGAGGAGGAGCTGCACCGCATCGCCGGCGCCGGCATCCATTACTCGCCCACCGACGAAGTCCTGATCGAAGAGGGCATCGAGGGCTGGAAGGAATTCGAGCTCGAGCTTATGCGCGACCGCAACGACAACGTCGTGGTCGTCTGCCCGATCGAGAACGTCGACCCGGTCGGCGTGCACACCGGTGACTCCATCACCGTGGCCCCCTGCTTCACCCTGACCGACCGCGAATACCAGAAGCTGCGTGACATCGGCATCGCCATCATCCGTGGCGTGGGCGTCGACACCGGCGGCTGCAACATCCAGTTCGCCGTTCATCCGGACACCGGCCGCATCATCGTCATCGAGATGAACCCGCGCGTGTCCCGTTCCTCCGCGTTGGCTTCCAAGGCCACCGGCTTCCCGATCGCCAAGATCGCCACCAAGCTGGCCCTCGGCTACACGCTCGACGAGATTCGCAACGACATCACCCAGTCCACGCCGGCCTCCTTCGAGCCGACCATCGACTACGTGGTCACCAAGGTGCCGCGCTTCGCGTTCGAGAAGTTCCCGGGCGCCGATCCGACGCTGACCACCTCCATGAAGTCCGTGGGCGAGGCCATGGCCCTGGCCGGCAACTTCCAGGAGTCGCTGGGCAAGGCCATGCGCTCCATCGACAAGCGCCACATGGGCTTCAATTGGGATGGCGAGAAGCCGTCCGCCGAAGAAGTGGCCGAACTGCTTGAGGCCATCCACACCCCGACCGAACACCGTTACCTGCAGCTCATGCGCGCCATCTGGGGCGGTGCCACGCTGGAGCAGGTGTTCGCGGCCACCAAGATCGACCCGTGGTTCCTGAAGCAGATCTTCCTCATCAATGAGACCGCCATGACGGTGCGCGAGGCCGAAACCCTCACCCCGAGGCTGCTCAAGAAGGCCAAGCTCGCCGGTCTGTCCGACGTGCAGGTGGCCCACCTGCGTGGTTTGGGCGATGAAGGCGAGAACACCATCCGCGAACTGCGCTGGACCTACGGTCTGCGCCCGGTCTACAAGACCGTCGACACCTGCGCCGCCGAGTTCGACGCCGCCACGCCGTACTACTACAGCTGCTACGCCGACGAAACCGAGCTGCGCCCGCGCGAACGCGAGGCTGTGATCATCCTCGGCTCCGGCCGAACCGCATCGGTCAGGGCATCGAGTTCGACTACACGTGCGTGCACGCCGTGCAGGAGCTTGGCAAGGACTATGACACCATCATGGTCAACTGCAACCCGGAGACCGTGTCCACCGATTACGACATGTCCGACCGCCTCTACTTCGAGCCGCTCACCTTCGAGGACGTGCTCGAGATCTACGAGGCCGAGAAGAAGATGGGCCCGGTCAAGGGCGTCATCGTCCAGCTCGGCGGCCAGACCCCGCTGTCCCTGGCCGCGCGTCTGAAGGCTGCCGGCGTGCCGATTCTCGGCACCACCCCGGAATCCATCGACTTGGCCGAGAACCGTGAGCTGTTCGGCGAAGTACTCAAGAAGGCGGAGATGAACGCCCCGCGTTACGGCACCGCCCTGAGCCTCGAAGAGGCCAAGGAAGCCGCCCACCGCATCGGTTACCCGGTGCTCGTGCGCCCGAGCTACGTGCTCGGCGGCCGTGGCATGGAAATCGTCTACGATGACAAGCAGCTCAACAAGTACGTGGACCGCGCACTTGCCGAGGCCAAGGCCGATACCGTGGTCTCCGGCCGCCTGCCCTCCCCGCTGCTCATCGACAAGTTCCTGCAAGACGCCATCGAAATCGATGTCGACGCACTGTTCGACGGCGAGGAACTATACATCGGCGGCATTATGGAGCACGTCGAGGAGGCCGGTGTCCACTCCGGTGACGCCGCCTGCACCCTGCCTCCGTCCACCCTGTCCGACGACCAGATTCGTCGCCTGCGTGAAGGCACCTACGCCATCGCCAAGGGCTGCCATGTGCAGGGCCTGATCAACGTGCAGTACGCCTTCATGGCCAACACACTGTACGTGATCGAAGCCAACCCGCGCGCCTCCCGTACCGTGCCGTTCGCTTCCAAGGCCACCGGTGTGGCACTGGCCAAGGCCGCCGCCCGCATCATGGCCGGCGAAACCATCGCCGATCAGCGTGCCAACGGTCTGCTGCTGCCTAAGGGCGACGGCGGCGACATCCACCCCGGCCAGCAGGTCGCGGTTAAGGAATCCGTGCTGCCGTTCAAGCGCTTCCGCACCCCGGTGGGCAAGACCGTCGACATCCTGCTCGGACCTGAGATGCGTTCCACCGGTGAGGTCATGGGCTTCGACCGTGACTTCCCGCACGCCTTCGCCAAGAGCCAGCTCGCCGCCTACGACGGTGGCCTGCCGACCCACGGCAACGTGTTCATCTCCGTGAACGACACCGACAAGCGTCAGCTGCCGTTGATCGCCGTTCGTCTCGAGGAGCTTGGATTCAAGCTCTGGGCCACCGAGGGCACCGCCTCCGTGCTTCGCCGTTACGGCATCGAGTCGAACATCGTGGACAAGATCAGCACCCGCGTGGACACCGATCCGGAAGCCCCGGTCGAGGTGCATCACGCTGCCGGATCCGTGGGCAAGAACGTGGTTCAGCTCATCGAGGAAGGCAAGATCGACATGATCCTCAACACGCCGAACTCGCGCGGCTCCCGTTCCGACGGCTACTCCATCCGTGCCGCCGCCATTGCCGCCGATCTGCCGCAGTTCACCACCATCACCGAGTTCCAGGCCGCACTGCTCGCTATCGAGGCCGTGAAGCATAATGATTATCAGATCATGAGCATTCAGGAGCATTCGAAGCAGCTGTTCGAATTGGAGCGACGGGAGTTCTGATGACTACACTCAGCAGTGAGGAATTGCAGGCACAACGTTCGGATTTCGGTCTGCGATTAAGCAATTCAATGGCCAAATACGGGCCGCTGTGTGTGGGCATTGACCCGCATCGCAAGCTCCTCACCGACTGGGGATACAACGTCGACGCCGAAGGCGCCGAACTCTTCTCCATGCGTATGCTGCAGGCCGCCAACGGGCGCGCCGCAGCAGTCAAATTCCAGACGCCGATGTTCGAGCGCTACGGAGCCAAAGGTTTCGAAGCGCTCGAGCGCGTGCTCTACGCGGCACGACAAATGGGCGTCATCACCATCGTCGATTGCCTGCGCGGCGGCCTGTCCACCACGATTTCCGCCATCGCAGACGCCTATTTCAAGCCCGGTGCACCGTTGCTGGCCGACGCCATCACGCTGCTGCCGTACTATGGCGCGCGTTCGTTGAACGGCCTGATTACCGAAGCGCTGGAAAACGGACGCGGCGTGTTCATCGCCTCCCTGACCTCCAACCCGGAAGGCATGAGTCTGCAGACCGCGTTGCGCCAGAGCGGCGATTACAAGGGACGTACCGTGGCCTACGGCATCGCCTCCACCGCGCAGAAGCATAACGTGGATATCGAAGGCATGGGCTCGGTGGGTCTGATCATCGGTGCCACCATCGGCCAATGGATGCAGGATTCCGGCGTGGACCCCTCCAAGTTCACCGGTCCGATTCTTTCCCCCGGTTACGGTTGGCAGGGTGCCGAGGCCAAGGATCTGAAAACCGTGTTCCGCGGTACGCGCGGCAACGTGCTGGTCACCGTGTCCCGCTTTATCGCCTCGCATGGGCCGGATATCGCCGCACTGAGCCAAGCCACCGAGTCGATTGCGCTTGACGTACGTCAGGCGCTGATGGAAGCCACTGTCGAAGGCTCGGAAAACCAGTAATCAGAACGGAATCAGATGTCGCGGCATGCGTACGTGTCTATCTCATCGCGTACGTCGCATCACGATTCATATTCTTCCCTGTTCGTCGGGGCTGTAGCAGTTACCGGTCATCTCGCCGGTGAGCCGTTACCACGTTGGATTCATAATCGCTGCACACCACATCATCTCCGGAGGAACCCATGACTGAAAACACCCATGCTGGCCGTCTAATCGTCCTGACTGGCCCCACCGCAGTAGGTAAGGGCACCGTGGAAGCCAAGCTGCGCGCCGACCACCCCGAAGTGTGGGTGTCCGTCTCCGCCACCACACGCGCTCCGCGCCCGGGCGAGGTTGATGGCGTCAACTATTGGTTCCTTACTGAAGACGAGTTCCTGGCCCGCGAAGCGGCCGGTGAGTTCCTGGAAACCGCCGTGGTGCACGGCATGGCCCACTACGGTACATTGCTCAAGCCTGTGGAGGAACATCTGGCCGCCGGTGTGCCCACGATTCTGGAAATCGACCTGCAGGGTGCCCGCCGCGTCAAGCAGCGCGCCGCCGAGCTCGACCTCGAAGTGGTGTACGTGTTCATCGCGCCGCCAAGCTTCGAAGAGCTCGAGCGCCGCCTGATCGGCCGCGGCACCGAAACCGCCGAACAGCAGGCCCGTCGCTTGGAGACCGCCAAGGTGGAGCTCGCCGCCGAAAGCGAATTCGACGTCACCATCGTCAACGAAACCGTCGATCAGGCCGCTGCCGACCTCTGGTCCGTCATCGCCAAGGAATACGGGCTGTAAACTACCGCTTTACCACCAACTGCTGGTGGAGGATTTCGGCGCTGTTTTTGGCCGGCGCCTGCTTCCAGCGGATTGCTTCGGTTTCGTGATGCTCGGTGACGTAATGCCGCATCCATTCGAAGCACTGCTGGGTTTGGATGGCATCGCTTAATGCGCGGTGCTCCTCATTGTCCGCGATGCCGAAGCGTACGATCAGGTCGGCCAGACGGTGATGCCGCTGCGCGGGGAACAGGGCGCGGCTGATCTGCATCGTGTCATAATCCGCGCAGGCAAAGCCGCAGCCGGCGATATGCCGGGTGTTGTAATCCAGGAATCGCAGATCGAAGCTGACGTTATGGCCGACAATCGGCTCGACGGCGGGACCGGCAGCCGGGGTAGCGAGCCATGCGATGAATCGGGGAAGCACTTCGTCAATCGGATCGAGGTCGGCCACCATCGCATCGGTGATGCCGGTCAGCGTGGTGATCTGACGCGGAATCGGCCGCAAGGGATTCACCAGCTGCTGGAATTGATCGACGATATGCCCCTCCCGCACGCGCACGGCACCGATTTCCGTGATGGCGCAACTGTTCGGGTAAAAGCCGGTGGTCTCCAAATCCAGCGCCACATAATCGGTGGGGAAGACGGCATCGTCCATGGCGATTCGCCCGCCGGCACCATGATTGGGCTGGGATGGTTGGCCGAAAACGGTAATGCCGGAAGTGGTCACGGAGGCTCCTCATATCAGTCGGTGTTCGGTGACTTATTGTACCGGCAGCCCGGTCTGTCGGTACAATTTTTCCCTCCCGGATTTTCTCGGATATATTGGTTAGGCGGCCGGCAATTGCGCGGCGCATCGGGAAGGGAGCACAGCTGATGAAACAGATAGTGGCAGGCATCGTGGCGCATGTGGACGCGGGCAAGACCACGCTGTCCGAGGCTCTGCTCTACCGTACCGGTGAGATCCGCAAATTGGGGCGAGTGGATCACGGCGATGCGTTTCTGGACACCAATTCCTTGGAGAAGGCGCGAGGCATCACGATCTTCGCGCACCAAGCGTTGGTTGAACACGGCGACCTGCGACTGACCCTGCTGGATACGCCGGGGCACGTGGACTTCGCAGCCGAAACCGAACGGGTGCTGCGTGTGCTTGATTACGCGATTCTTGTGGTCTCCGGCACGGATGGCGTGCAAGGCCATACCGAGACACTGTGGCGTCTGCTGGCCAGATACGGTGTGCCGACGTTCATCTTCGTCAACAAGTGCGACGCCGCCGGATTCGACTGCGAGGCCATTCTGGCACAGTTGCGCAAACGCCTGAGCGATGCGATATATCCGCTGCCGGCAATGGAGCAGTCCACTGAGGGCAGCGCGGTACCGTTGGACGCGCTTGCCGAGGATATCGCCACCCTGGACGAGGAGGCGATGAACGACTATCTGGAACATGGCGCGCTGTCCGTGGACAGATTGCGATCGATGATCGCCGTGCGCGAGCTGTTCCCCGTATATTTCGGCTCGGCATTGAAACTCGAAGGAGTCGAGGAATTCCTGGACGGGCTGGAGACGTTCACCCGCGAACGTGAATGGCCGGCCGCCTTCGCCGCACGCGTGTTCAAAATCGCCCACGACGGCCAGCACAACCGTATGACGTGGCTGCGCGTCACCGGCGGTGCGCTCAAAGCCAAGGAGATCGTCTCTTCATCCTCGTGCGCCGCGGCGTCGACAGCACCGTCGCCGGTACAGGGGGATGATGGCACGGTATGGTCCGAGAAAGTCGATCAGGTGCGCGTCTACAATGGCGCCAAATTCGAGACGGTCACCGAGATACCTGCCGGATCGGTGTGTGCGGTGACCGGACTGACGCGGACCTTCCCCGGCGAAGGGCTGGGAGCGGAACCGGACGCCGAATCACCGTCGCTGCAACCCGTGTTGACCTACACGGTGTTGCCCGCCGGAGCGGAATCCGATACGGCCGGCACCTCGGGAGCGGCCAAACGCGGTGGCGCCGGCCATAACAGCGTGAATCAGGACGATGCCGAGCATGATGCCGCCAAGTCGGGAACCGGCCGCAATGAGGAGAACGACACCGCTCGCCAGACCGCGGCGGACAATAGCTCGCCGGCCCGTCCCCAGTTCGATGATCTGACCTTGCATAAGGTCATCACCGCATTGCGTGAGCTGGAAGACGAAGACCCGTTGTTGCATGTGGTGTGGGTGGAACGGCTGGCCGAGATTCATGTGCAATTGATGGGCGCAGTCCAGCTGGAGATCATCCAGCAGACCCTGCACGACCGGTTCGGTCTGGATGTGTCGTTTGGCCCCGGCTCCGATCCTGTACCGTGAGACCATCACTGCGCCAATCGAAGGCGCAGGTCATTTCGAGCCGCTCCGTCATTATGCCGAAGCACATATCCTGCTGGAACCAGGGGAGCCGGGCAGCGGAGTCACTGTGGCCTCGGCCCTGTCCGAAAACGATTTGGACCGCAATTGGCAACGGCTGATTCTGACCCATCTGACCGAGCGTGAGCATCTCGGTGTGCTCGTTGGCGCGCCGCTCACCGATATCAAGATGACTTTGGTGGCTGGCCGCGCGCATCTGAAGCATACCGAAGGCGGCGACTTCCGCCAAGCCACCTATCGTGCGATTCGTCAGGGGCTTATGGAAGCCAGAGCTGGAGTCAGTGGCCGGCCCGAGACGCCGGTCGAGAGCCGTCCGGACACCGCAGGGGAGGGCAACTGCCGACTGCTGGAACCGTGGTACCGGTTCCGGCTCGAAGTGCCAGCAGACATGATCGGCCGTGCCATGAGCGACATCCAGCGCATGGCCGGCACCTTCGAATCCCCGGTCACCGATGGCGAATACGCCGTGATCGAAGGCGAGGCGCCGGTGTCCGAGATGCGCGACTATGCGATGGACGTGAACCAGTACACGCACGGCCATGGCCGTTTCTCCGCCACTTTCGGCGGCTACAAGCCATGCCATGACGCCGAACAGATCATCGCAGCCGCCGCTTACGATCCCGAAGCAGATCTGGACAACACCCCCGACTCGGTCTTCTGCGCCCACGGTGCCGGCTACCCCGTCAAATGGTATAAAGTCCCCGAATTCGCCCACGTCGACTACGCCATGTGAGGTGGTGACTACCAAATCTGCGGCCGAATGAATCCGTTGGTCTCCAAGAACCGTTGAATATCGCGCATTTCCGGCATATTAATGGAATGGGCCATGCCCGGATACACTTGTTCGGTCAACGTGCCGTGCTCGTGCCAGAACTCACCCATCGCCGTCACATCGGCTTTCGGGAAGATGTCGTCTGCAGCACCATGCCCGTAGAACACCGGCGGCTTCAACGCAGCCAGCTCGGCGTCTCCAGAGACCGGCCCCGGAGCCAACCAGCCGGAGCAGGAGACCGCTGCCGCATACCGTTGCGGATTGCATCGCAAAAGATGCGCGGCCAAGAGGCCGCCCTGCGAGAATCCCATGGCAACCACCGGCCGAGTGGCGGGAATATGCTCCGCAACCCATGCATCAATGGCTTGGGCGGCTTCAGTCGCCTGCTTGTCTAATGATTCGCCCTCCGGCACACCTTCATGCGCCCACGCACCGAACCATGTATATCCCATGCCATAGGCGATGGGTGCCTGCAAACTGGCATAATCAGCCGAACCGGCACCGCAATAGTTCAGCAGATCGGGCAAATCGTATTCATTGGAACCCCAGCCGTGCAACAGCACGAACACCGGAGCGGTTTCGGGACCGGTCAAACGGGTCAGAGCTTTGGTGATCTTCATAGCCTCAGTGTATCCACCGTTTGGGCGACAATAATGCCCTGATGTTCGCCCATCGAGTAACGTCCCATAAGTAATGCGTATAGCGCAGCGGCCGTGCCACGTGTTCTGATACTCTACGATGACACGGCAGGGGGGACAGGTATGTTCGGCCCCCGAAATCGTACATGGGTGGCTAAGACCGTTTATGCGCAGGAGAAGAAACGAGAAGCAAAGGAAGGAGCGCGTCCAATGACATTCGATTGGTCGTTCGTGCAGCGTTACGCGCCTTTCTTCGTCAACGGCACATTGATGACCTTATTCATATCCGTGTTTGGCATATTGCTTGCCATCGCGGTGGGTCTGGTCTGCGCTGGCGTGGAAATCGCGCGTATCCCGGTCGCCCGGCAAATCGTGAGAATCTACATCGAACTTAGCCGCAATACGCCATTGCTGGTACAGCTGTACTTTCTGTACTTCGGCCTGCCCAAACTCGGCGTAGTATGGTCCGCCGAAACCTGCGCGATAGTCGGCCTTGGATTCTTGGGCGGTTCCTACATGGCCGAGGCAATGCGCGGCGGATTGGAAGCGGTGCCCAACGTGCAGCGCGAAACCGCGTACGTGCTGGGACTGACTTCCACGCAAATCATCACCCGAGTCATTCTGCCGCAAGCAGTGTCCACCGCCATTCCCGGCGTAGTGGCCAATGTGATCTTCCTGTTTAAGGAATCGAGCGTCGTCTCCGCCATTGCGCTCGCCGACGTGATGTACATGGCCAAGGATCTGATCGGCATGTATTACAGCACCTATGAGTCGTTGTTCATGCTGGTCGTGGCCTATCTGGTGATTCTGCTGCCGATTTCCATCTTCGGCACATGGTTGGAGCGGAGGTTCGATTATGAGCGGCGCTGAAATACTGCTCCAGCCGGGCGTATTCCCACGTCTGTTGCAAGGCCTGTGGGTCACCGTGTGGATAGCCGGCGTATCCGTAGGCGCGTCCATCCCGGTCGGCCTGTTGGTGGGCTGGTTGATGACGCTGAAGAATCCCGTGATCCGGGCCGCGATGCGCATCTACCTCGACTTCATCCGCATTATGCCTCAGCTGGCGTTGCTGTTCCTTGCCTACTACGGTTTTGCTCGATGGTTCGATTGGAATCTCGATGCCACCGGTGCCTGCGTGCTGGTGTTCATCCTGTGGGGAGGCGCCGAGCTGGGCGATCTGGTGCGTGGCGCATTGCAGTCGATTCCCAAAGTGCAGTACGAATCGAGCTACGTACTGGGGTTTGAGCCCCGTGGCAGACCTTCTCCCCGGGTGATTCTGCCGCAGGCTGTTCGCCGTATGCTGCCGGCATCCGTAAACTTGGCGACACGTATCGTCAAAACGACATCATTGGCCGTGCTGCTCGGTGTGGTCGAGGTCATCAAGGTCGGCCAGCAGATTATCGACGCGAACCGATTCCAGTTCCCGACTGGAACCTTGTGGATTTATGGCGTGATTTTCTTTATGTACTTCATCGTGTGCTGGCCGCTGTCCATCGTGGCCCGCCGACTGGAAAAGAGGTGGTCGAATGACTGAACCCGAAACGACCTGCAAGGGTTTCGAGGTGAATCATCTGGTCAAACAGTATGCGAATGCCGACAAGCCGGTGCTGGATGACATCTCCTTCAAGGTGGAGCATGGTTCGGTGCTCGTGGTGCTGGGTCCTTCCGGCTCGGGCAAGTCGACGCTGCTGCGCACCATCGCCGGTCTGGAACCGATTCAGGGCGGCACGATTTCCATCAACAATCAGGTGATCGATGCCGGCAAGCCTGGCACGGAACGAGCCGGACGATCCGACCGGTCCAGTGAACTGCGCACGCGTATCGGCATGGTGTTCCAAAGCTACGATTTGTTCCCGAATAAAACGGTGCTCGGCAACATCACCATGGCGCCGGTGCTCGTGCAGAAACGCGATAAGTCCGAGGTGGAGGCTGAAGCGATCCGGTTGCTTGGCCGCGTGGGACTTGCCGATCGCAAGGACTCTTGGCCGCACGAATTGTCCGGCGGTCAGCGCCAGCGTGTGGCCATTTGCCGTGCGCTGATTCTGCACCCGGAAGTACTGCTGCTCGATGAGATTACGGCGGCTCTCGACCCCGAAATGGTGCGTGAAGTGCTCGACGTGGTGCTCGAACTGGCCAAGTCCGGGCAGACGATGCTTATCGTCACCCACGAAATGCAGTTCGCGCGAGCCATCGCCGACCACATCATCTTGCTGGACGGCGGGCACATCGTCGAGGAATCGTATGATGCGCAGGCGTTCTTCGAACACCCGCAAACCGAACGTGCGCAGCAGTTCCTGCACACCTTCGAATTCGAGTGATTCGATTGTGTCATATCGACGTATTTGAGAAGAAATATCAATAACAACAAGAGAAGGAGAACCCAATGAGTATCAAGGTTGGGAAATCATTCAAAGCACTGATTGCCGCAGGCGCGGCATTGGTAATGGCGGCGTCCATGGCCGCATGCGGTCCGTCGGCAGGCACCCCGAGCGAAGCGAAGTCCTCTGACACGGGCACCAGCTCCAGCGCCAATGCCAAGGCCCGCAGCCTCGACGAGATCAAGAAGAGCGGCAAGATCAAGATTGCCGTCTTCTCCGACAAGGCGCCATTCGGCTACGTGGACAAGGACGGCAAGTACCAGGGCTATGACGTCTACTTCGCCGAACAGCTGGCCAAGGATCTGGGTGTGGAGCCGGAATACACGTCGGTTGACCCGGCTGCCCGTGTGGACGTGCTCACCTCCAACAAGGTCGATCTGGTGCTCGCCAATTTCACCGTCACCGATGAGCGCAAGGAGAAGGTCGACTTCGCCAAGCCGTACATGAAGGTGGCGCTTGGTGTGGTCTCCCCGGAGAGCGCCCAGATCACCGATGTCAGTCAGCTCGACGGCAAGACCCTGATCATCGCTAAGGGCACCACCGCCGAAACCTGGTTCGAGAAGAACGCGCCGAACGTCAAGCTGCAGAAGTACGACCAGTACGCCGATGCCTACAACGCGCTGCTCGACGGCCGTGGCGACGCCTTCTCCACCGACAACACCGAGGTGCTCGCCTGGGCCAAGTCCAACAAGGGCTTCAAGGTCGGCATCACCCACCTTGGTGACGACGACACCATCGCGCCCGCCGTGCAGAAGGGCAACACCGAACTGCTGAACTTCGTGAACGACGAGATCGTCAAGCTCGGCAAAGACAACTTCTTCCACAAGGATTACCAGGAGACTCTGGAGCCGGTCTACGGCAACGAAGTCAACCCCGATGACATCGTGGTAGAAGGCGGAGCCGTCTGACGGACAGTCCGGTGGACTGTCCGTAGGCGACGCCGAGCCGCGGCAGCGGCGAGGTGTGTTGGGCCGGTCGTCAGGCCGTCCATTCTTGCAGGACGGAGAGGTCTGATTATACCCGTCCATAACCAACACATATAGCAACGCCGGCCTTCGGGCCGGCGTTTTGCGTTAAGGTCGTAATCGTGCCGCGCGGGGAACGGCTTCGCGCAGATGACGCAACACTTTAAGGGGGGGGTGCGCAATGACCAGATTCAATACTCAGCTCGTCCACGGACTGCCGGTTGACGATAATAACACCGGGGAGCTGTGAACCCGCCGATCTACAACTCAACGACATATGCTTTCGAGAGGGTCGACGCGATGCCCCGTTACGACTATGCGCGCAGCGGCAATCCCACACGTGACTTCCTGGAACAGCAGATCGCCCAGCTCGAGCAGGGAACGCGTGGTTTTGCGTTCGCCTCCGGTCTCGCGGCGATTCACGCGGTGCTGAGCATTTTCAAGCCCGGCGACCGCATCGTGGTCGGTGACAATATTTATGGCGGATCGTATTCCCAGCTCAATGAGTTCTTCACTCGCTGGGGAATCATCGTCGAGGCCGTCGACACTCAGGACATCGCAGCATTGGAGGCCGCGTCAAGGGCGACCGTGCGAACGGCATCGCGCCTGCCCAAGCCGTCTACTTTGAAACCCTGACCAATCCTCTACTCAAGGTGAACGACGTGCACGCCATCTCCACGGTGGCCACCGTTTCGGGCGCTTTCGATTGTCGAATAACACGTTCGTGACCCCGTATCTGCAGAAGCCGCTTGCTTTGGGTGCCGATGTGGTGATTCACTCCGCAACCAAGTATCTGGCCGGTCATTCTGATGTGAACGCCGGTCTGGTGGTCGTTTCCGGTGAGGATCTGGCGAACCGCGTGTACTTCGCGCAGAACCGTTTTGGGTGGTGTGTTGGGCTCCTGCTGAGTGCGACGCGGTGCGCCGCGGCATTCAGACGCTGGCCCTTCGCATGGATCGTCAGCAGGAGAACGCCAATGCCATCGCCCGCTACCTGCTGGTGCATCCGCTGGTTAAGGCGGTGCATTACCCGGGTCTGCCCGGCGCAGGCGACCAGCATCTGGCTGCCAAAGGTCTCAAGGGGGCCGGTGGCGTGTTGAGCTTCGAGGTCGTGCCCGGTGTGGATCCGGCCGATGTGCTCAACAACCTTCACGTGTTCCGTCTGGCCGTATCGCTCGGCGCGGTCGAATCGCTCGCCGAACTGCCGTGTCGCATGACCCACTTCGAACTGCCGCGCGAGGAGCGTCTGAAGGTCGGCATCACCGACGAATTGGTGCGTCTCGCCGTTGGCATCGAGGACGCCAACGATCTGATCGAAGATCTCGGCCAGGCGTTCGATATCGCTTACGCCCGTTACGTCGATCGGCATGCCGACTTCGACGTGTTCCAACAGCTGACTTCGGGGGTGTTTGCCTGATCTAATACTTTTCTGCCTATTTTTCTACTCCTGGGGAGCGGCGTCGGTTGTGCCACACCGGCGCCGCTTTTTTTATGCTCTGGTTCCGCCTCCGCTGGCAGAGGGCTGTCGGCGTAGCCGACTGGGGTGGTTAAGCGGACCGCCCGCATTATGCCAACCGCGATATCACAGCATCCCCGTTACGATGAATACGGTTTGATAGTGCACCGCGTAAAAGTCAAGCGCGGCGGAACAAAGAAAGGACCTGATATGACCATCGACGTCTACGGTGCCACATGGTGCGGCGACTGCCGCCAGGCAAAGAACACTCTCGACAAAACTGGGCGCGGCATACACTTGGCACAACATCGAGGAAGAGGAAGGTGCCGCCGACCGTGCCGTGGCGATCAGCGGCCAGATGCACATTCCGGTGGTGCGGTACGATGACGGCTCGTTCCAAGTGGAACCCTCTGCAGTGGATATCAGGAACAAGCTGCAGGAGCTGGGGCTGCTGGCTGACTAGGAATCCGTGGTCTGAGCTGCATAAGGCGTGCGTCATCGATCGGTCTTGATGGCGCACGTCTTATCTGTTATGCGGATCAGAGAGTAGGGGGCTTACGCTTCGGTAGCCCACTACTGTTCCAGTTGCCGGGACTTTGACCCCAATGCGATTTCGGTAGTCGGCAAGCATATTGGCAAGCGTAACTTCCCTCATGGAATCCGACATGGCTTTGGCCACTGGAGCATACGCATCTTTGAGAACGTCGTGGATATTCCGAGCCACGGGGCATGTGTGATTTCCTCTCTCGTGGATGCCGATCACATCATCGAGGTTCGTGGATTCCACTGCCTGATAGATATCGAGCAGAGTGATTTCCTTGGGGGCGGGCAAGTTCGGCACCGCCGGTTCCGCGTGCCACTGTGATGAGCCCCGCGCGTTTGAGCGCTCCCAAGGCGTTACGAATGCTGACGGCGTTCGTCCCGGTGCTTTCGGAGAGCAGCGCGCTGGGCGCCGATCGTTATTTCGACTATCGCATCGAGAACTATGCTGAAGCTCTTTCTGACGCACCGGTTGACCATGTCATCGACACCTTAGGCGAAACGGCAAAGTTGTTATCCGGATGGAGTGACCGAGCGTCTTTGCGCTGATTGCTGATTTGATATGCGTTATCGCCAGATATGAAAAGAGAACCATGACTCCCTTTTGATGAGATTGTCTGAAGGTCAACGATTGGTCCGGATGCAATATGTGTCCAAGGAAGTTTCTGAAGCGTTGGTGTCGCAAATTACTAAAGGGTTCGGCATCGATGTCAACATAATCTTTGGAGATATCGACATCGTCGCGGATACCCCGATAGGGGGCATCGTGGCCATTTTCGATGGTGAACCGGTACGGATTGACGCGGCTTTGAATTATTTGAGGCAGCGTAATATTGCGGCCGAGGTGCTGAAAGAGGGCTGGGCAGCTTGGTGTGTTCCGGCATTCGGCGGATATTCTATAGCCATTGCTTATAAGCGCGCATTGACAATTGCGATACCGATGTGCCGGTGTCGCGTACCATGACTTGCTAAGTTCGGGAATAGAGTCGAGCCCGCCACAATAGAGCGGCATGAGGAAGAAGGATTAATGGGCGTTGATTTCCGAACGCAAGCCATCCACGCCGGCTACGAGCCGCTGGATAACGGCCGTGCCGCTGTGCCGCCAATCTATGCCTCGGCCGCATTCGACCTGGGTGACGCGGCGCGCGGCGATGCGCTCGCGGGCGGTGACATCGACGGCTTCGAGTACTCCCGTGTGGCCAATCCCACTGTCGATGCACTGGAAAAGCGGCTTGCCGCGCTGGAGGGCGGTATCGGCGCCGTGGCTGTCGGCTCAGGCATGGCCGCAGCATACTGATTGGATGCCGCACTTTTTTATAAGAAGCCAGCATGCACACATAGTGAACAGTTGTACACATATGCGTACGATGTCTACCGCTTTGTTTTGAACGCTGATACGATGGAAATCACGAGTCGAGGCCGAGGGCGGTTTCGACGTGGGTGAAGGGAAAACATCATGGCCGTATTCTTTGCTGGTCCGCTGATTATCATCGTGCTACTCATTGTTCTGCTGTCTGCCGCACTCTTCGTCGTGCCGCAGCAGCAGGCGTACATCATCGAACGCTTCGGCAAGTTCCTTAAGGTGCAGTTCGCCGGCATCCATATCCGCATTCCGTTTGTGGACCGCATCGCCATGAAAACGAACATGCGCGTCAACCAGCTTAACGTGCAGCTGGAAACCAAGACGCTCGACAACGTGTTCGTCACCGTGGTGGCCTCCACCCAGTTCCGCGTGAACCCGAACGATGTGGCCACCGCCTACTACGAGCTGCGTGACCCGGCCGGTCAGCTGCGCTCCTACATGGAGGACGCGCTGCGTTCCGCTATCCCCGCACTGTCTTTGGACGATGCCTTTGCCCGCAAGGACGATGTGGCGTTCGACGTGCAGAAGACCGTGGGCGCCGAAATGAGCCGTTTCGGCTTCACCGTGGTCAAGACGCTGATCACCGCCATCGACCCGAGCCCACAGGTCAAGAACGCGATGGACTCCATCAATGCCGCCCAGCGTGAAAAGGAAGCCACCCGTCAGCGTGCCGAGGCCCAGCGTATCCAGATCGAGACCCAAGCCGCCGCCGATGCGGAGAAGACTCGCTTGCAGGGTGAGGGCCAGGCCAATTACCGCCGCGAGATCGCCAACGGTATCGTCGACCAGATCAAGAGTCTGCAGGCTGTGGGCATGAACATCAACGACGTGAACAACGTGGTGCTGTTCAACCAGTACCTCGACGTGATGCGCTCGCTGTCCGAATCGAACAACACCAAGACCGTGGTGCTGCCCGCCTCCACGCCCGGCGGTTATCAGGATCTCTACGAGCAGGTCACCAAGGCCATGCTCACCGCTTCCGAGACGAAGTAATCACCCCGTTTGCGAATCCCCATCCATCGATAGTGAAGTCCCTCCAAGCGAGGGACTTCACTATCGCTATGCCTGAAGGAATGCCGGAATGGCCTCGGCCGCCGCGTATCCCTTGCGATACATCATTTCCAGACCCTCGAAGTTCTTTTTCAGGGTGTTGAGACCATACAGGTCTTCGGGTGCGAGGATCAGCACTTTGCCTTCCGCCTCGTAATGCTTGGCGAGTTCGAGTTCGTCGTTGTAGGTCTTGTAGCGCATGCGCAGCTTCTCGGCCGCGGCGGGGTGGGAGCGTTCGAGGATGCGGGCCGGAGCCAAATCCTTCTGCTGCTTGCGCACTTCGTTACGCAAGCGGGACAGAATCAGAATCACGCGATCGTAGCCGTCCTCCAGCGCCTTCTGCACCGGCACCGGATCAGCGATGCCGCCATCGAAATACGGCACGCCATCCACCACATACGGCTCGCAGGCCACCGGCACGGCGGACGAAGCCTTGATGATGTCGAAATCATCAAAACGCACGCGCGATTTGTCGAAGTACTTGGTCGAGCCGTCCTCGGCATTGCAGGCCACCACGGTGAACCCGGTCTCATTGGCCTCGAACGCCGCGAAATCCAACGGATTCTCGCCATCGTGATTGCTCAGCGTGCCGTAGATGTAGTCGAGGTTGGCAAAGTTGTGGTTCTTGAAGAAGCTTTCCGCACTCGCGTACTCCTTGCGGAAGGCGTACTTGGTGTAGAAGGTGTGGTTGCGGCCGTGCTGGCGTGCGATGAATGAGGTCATATTGGCCGCGCCGGCGGAAACGCCGTAGCACATATCCACGTCGATGCCGTCCTCCAGCATGCGGTCCATAACACCACAGCCGAAAATCGCGCGGAACCCGCCGCCGACATCAATCATCGCCGTCTTTGTCATACCAACCCCCTGTTCACTTGAATCTGGTATGAGCTTACGCGTGCTGCACGGACAACGATATGGGCAGTGTGCTGTGAATTTGTCTGGTTCTTCCTTGGCTTCCCTCAGAGAGGGGAGCCAAGAACGGCTCATACGTTCAGCAATTTGCGTGACAACTCGGCAATCCGTTCGGACGGATCGGAATTGGCGAGCTCCACGCCGCCGGTCGCGTCTTCGGGTGCCAGTTTGCCCAGGGACTCCAACACCACGCCCAGATGGCGCACGGTACCCTCATTGCCGTCGATGACAGCAGCCCGTTCGGGCAGCAGCTCGCGGAAGTAGTCGCGGTAGAACACGAAATGCGTGCAGCCCAGCACCACCGAGTCGATATGCTCCATGTCGTACTGGTCGAAGTAGCCGTGCAGCGTGCGCATCACCAGGTCATGGTCGCCGAGCCGCCCGGATTCCACGATCTCCACCAAGTCGGGGCAAGGCTCCTTGAAAATCGTGTTGTTGGAATCGAAATCGATCCATCAGTTTGGCGAACTTCCGCTCACGCAAGGTCAGGGGAGTGGCCGCCACAATCACCCTCTGGGGAATATGATGCGGGTCGGAAGGCACGTCACCACGGTCGCACGCCACTTTCAGGGCCGGCTCCATGCCGATGATCGGAATATCGTAGTGTTCGCGCAAATCGTTCACCGCGGCGGAAGTGGCGGTGTTGCATGCGATGACCACGGCCTTGACGCCTTGACGCACGAACCGTTCGACAATATCGAAACTCAGGGCCCTCACTTGTTCAGGCGTCTTGATGCCGTACGGTGCGTTGGCCGAATCACCAAAATACAGCACATGCTCGGCCGGCATATCCTTGGCGATTTGGCGAGCCACGGAAATACCGCCAAGACCCGAATCGAATACGCCGATTGGAGCCGAAGAGCTCATGCCTGAATCCTCCCTATAGCCATGCCTGCAACCGTATGTTGCCGCGACCGATCACAAAGCCGATTGTTTTGCGGTGTTGTTTCGCTCCCTAGAGTACTCTGAAAGCCATGAGTCTTCCGCAACGAGTAACCAAGACACACGCAACCGGCAATGATTTCGTGGTATACCTCGACAAGTCCGGCAAATTCGAGCCTACCGCCGATGAGGTCCGATTCCTGTGCGACCGTCACTTCGGCATTGGCGGTGACGGCCTGATTCGCCTGACACGGCCTGATTTCGTGTCTGATTTAAGCGATGATCAGCTTTCGGACGTACTGGCCGGGGGCACGAAATGGTTCATGGACTATCGCAATGCGGATGGATCGTTGGCGGAGATGTGCGGCAACGGTACACGCGCCATCACCTTGTTCGCTCAGCGTGAGGGTGTGGCCGACTCCACCGAGCCGTTCCGCCTCGGCACCCGTGCCGGCGTCAAGATTCTGACGCCACGCGGCAATATGAGGCCGTACGGAGCCAACGTGTTCCAGGTCGAAATGGGGGAGTGGAAGATCGGCGAAACCGACGCCTACGAGGTCACCATCCCCGGCACTGAGGGCTCGGTCGCGCGGTACGTTTGTGGATATGGGCAAACCCGCATGTGGTCGCGGTGATCGAGGATGCCTTCGCGTCCCTGCCAGTGGTTGAATCACTGGATTTGGTCACCAAACCAGTGGTGGCTCCGGTCATCGAATCCGACCAGAACGTGGAATTCGTGCGGGTCGACGACATCGACCAGAACACCGGCGTGGGTGAAGCCACGATGCGCGTCAACGAACGCGGCTGCGGCGAAACCCTGTCCTGCGGCACCGGCCTGTGCGCCACAGGCATTGTGCTGCGGGCCAAGACCGGCATCAGCCACTGGGACATCACCGTACGTGGCGGTACCCTGCGCGTGGACGTCACCGACAGCGACGTAAAGCTGACCGGAGCAGCCACGCTGGTCGCCGATATCGATTTGTTGTAAAGGAATCAAGCAGCGAACAGGGCCGCGCCTTCGGTGACGATGATGAGTACCACGATCGCCACGATCCACAGTATATCGACCATGAGGTCGATGTTGAGGCGGTAATACTTATTGAGTCCGGCCGGCACCATTGCGACATCGGCCTCGCTGTCGCTATCATCAGCCGCCACAGCTTTACGTGACGGCAATCCCTGCACGGCCACGGTCGCATGGCTCAACGCCATGAACTGGATGGTGGTGGAGAACATCAGGGTCAGGCACCACGGGCACAGCGCGTGAATCACGAACAGCGACTGCGTGCTCAGCCAGTACGAGTAAGCCAAAGCGGCCAGTCCGCCCAGCCACGTGCAGGTCGCGAACCAACGCGGCACCTTCACACGCGCCAGACCGATCACCGCGATGGTAACGAACACCGATTCGGCGGCGATGCCGAAGAACGCGTTCGGATAGCTCAGTCCGCCGAATTTCACGATTTCCGCCTGCCAGGACTGGGCCACCGCCGAACAGGACACCGCCGAGTTCAGATCGCAGCCGAGCGCGGACTCCGGATGCCGAGCCAATTGCAAAGTCTCAGCGGACAGAATGAGCGAGGCCCCCAACGCCACTGCCGAGGCAATCAGCATGATGAGATATGTCCAAGTGGCACTGTGGCGCCATCCAATCAACGGTCGTGCCTCCGCCAAGCCAAGCGGCGTGGTGTTCGTGGTGCTGGATGATGTGTCGGTTGCGGTGTTACGAGTCATCATGTCCCTTTCGATAGCGCTGCGCTCCAGATTAGCCTCTGCGGTTGTCAGCTGGGTGCCGAATGTCTGGTTTCGGCCGTTGGCAGAAGGTGACGACCTGTCTGCGCCTTGCGTGGGAATGCTGAAATGAGGTTACGATGGAAGGTATGACTGGATATGTGATGCCTTTGGAACCGCCCGCCGTCGGGTGGGACATCCACTGCCATACCGCCTTCTCGGATGGCACGGAAACGCCGGCCACGTTGGCCGAACAATCCAAGGCATTGGGACTCAAGGGCGTGGCCATTTCCGATCATGACACCACCGCCGGCTGGCCGGAGGCTGAAGCCGCGGCTCATAGGGTCGGTTTGCCGTTGCTCCGCGGCACCGAGATCACCGCCACGGATGAGAACGTCTCCGTGCACATGCTCGGCTACCAGTATGATCCCACGAATCAGCACATCACGGACTTGTTCGCCAATACTCGAGCCGCACGGTTGCAACGCACGCAGCGCATGGTCGAATTGTTGTCTCGTGATTATCCGATTACCTGGCAATCCGTGCTCGCCCAAGTCAAGGAGGGTGGCAAAACCACCGTTGGCCGGCCTCACATCGCTGATGCTTTGGTGAGTGCCGGCGTATATCGGACTCGTTCGGAAGCGTTTGCGGATGCGGTCAGCGCCTCATCCAAATACTATATTCCCACGCCTTCGCCGACCTCTCATGAAGTGGTGGCCGCCGTCAAGGGAGCAGGCGGTGTGATTCTGATCGCCCATGCCGGTGATGTGAGCCGTAACCGCAGACTGTTGTCCGATGACCAGATCGAGGCATTGATCAGCGAAGGACTGGACGGGCTGGAGGTATGGCACCGTGGCAATTCACCGGAGCAACGAGAACGGCTGCTCACCATCTGCCGCCGGCACCAGCTGCTGGTCACCGGTGGGTCTGACTGGCATGGCAAAGGCAAACCGAACAAACTGGGGGAGAACCTCACCGACGAGGCCACTGTCGAAGAGATCGTTCATCGCGGCGTGCTTCCGCTATATCGGTGATTCAGCAATACAAAAGCGGCCTTGAGATAATGCCCAAGGCCGCTTATGCGCGATTCATGGTCACAGCGTGCCGAAGCCGACGGCGTGCTTGGTTTCGGAGCCGATGATCGCGTAACCGAGTGCCTTGGCGGGCACGATGATGCGACGGCCCTTGTCATCGGTCAGATCGATCGTCGTGTTGTCGGCCACGGCCTGCGCGATGGCCTGGCTCACATTGTCGGCTGATTCGTCGGTGCTGAAGTTCACCGGTCGTGCCACGTTCTGAATGCCCAGTTCGATATCCATATAAGGCTCCTTGTTCTGCCGTCTTTGTGACGAACATCATGGTAAGTGGCCGTCGCCGGCCGAGGTTCTGTACTCTATTGTGCCGCGTGTCTGCGTCGTCATGTGCGGTGTTACGCGCTCGGCGTGGCGCGGAACACCGTACACGACATTATTTGGATGATGTGGACGATTCGGCCAGCGGATTGCCCTCGCTGTCATACCCGTCCAACCCGGCACGGGCATCGCGCAGAGCGCGTTCTTCCCGCTCCAACAGCGGAATCACCGTGGTTTGGGCACTCGAGGCTCCGTACTGAACGAGACTGTCCGGAGTATCGTCATTCACCGCATCGTCGGTCGGGGCGGCGGATTGAGACGCAGGGGAAGCGTCGGTTGACGTCGTGCCGCTATGCCCGTTCATACTGAGGAGCTCCTTCAGCGTGATCGTCACCGAAGAATGGGAAGCGCCATGTGAGGGCTGCGGTTTGGTCGATCCCGTACCGGTTGCGATGCCGGAGACATTCGCTTGCGGGTGATTGGCGGTCCGGTCAGCATCGGGTTCGACTTCCGGGGTAAGATCCACGTCGCCAGCGGCCACGATGTCAGCGGAACCGGTGCGATCGGGATCGGGCGTGTCGTCCGAGACCTCGGCCGCCGCGGTACCGGTGTCGGACTGCTGCGGTTGTGCGGGTGCCTGATGACGGTCGTCCTGCAACAATGTGCCGACGGTGATTGTGGAAGGCAAACCGGGCTTCGTTGACGAGGCGGCGGCCGACCCTGCGGCTGGGGCCGGTGCCGGAGTGTGCTTGATCACGCCCAACTGGTGTGCGAGTCGTTCGACCTGTGCCTTGAACTGCATGATGTGATCGTTGTCCGCACGGTTCAACGCCTGAATGAATTCGCCCACCTGTTCCATCTGCAGCCACAGGTTGGCCCTGAGCATGATGAGATCGTCAAGTCGAGAGCCCATCATGCGGCCGTATGCGGAAAGCACGGCGTTGCGATGGGATTCGTCGAGCTTGCCGAAAATCCAGGCAAGGTCTCGTGCCGGATCGTTGACCTGCATATCCTGCCAGTTGGTCACCGTGGTGATGGTGGAACCGGAGAACAGGAAGTCGCCGTCGGAAAATCCGCCGTGAACCGTGCAGGTGGAGAACGACCACAATCCCTCGGTGTCCATGATGCGCGCCCAGCTGTCGGTGATTTCTTGGGGAACATGGCCGGCGGAGCGTAAGCGGCGAATCCAGGCGGTCAGCTGCGAACGAATCTGACCGGTGGTAACTACCGGATATTTGGCATTGGCCAGAAAAGTCGAAGGCAGGCGATGAATGGCTCCGATGGCGGTGCCGACGGCCGCGCAGTCATCCAATGTCAACAGGTCGAGAGGCCGCGCCTGGCCATCACGGTGGACGGCAATCATCACGGTCGTCTCGCCTGTGGGACCGGGCTTGCGCGGGGTCAGCGGTGTGGACTCCGCCTGGGTCTGCTGCCCCACGGCCTGTGCGGTGGCCGTCTGGCCGGGTCGGGAAACGTCTCCCGGGGCGAACGCGACCACACGGTCCATATCGAAGCCGAGGCCACCAGGCTCGCGCGCGGCTGCCAGTGTCTGCGCCGCTTTCACACGGCGAATCAGACGCGTACGCCCTTCCTTGGTGTCAGTGGCGTATACGTCGTACAACTTGCCTGAGGCATCTTGGATCACGGTCTGATCGATGCCTTTGGCCTCGTCGGTTGCGCTGGCCTGCACGTTCTCGCGTACGCCGGCCACCCCCAGATTCGGCAGGACGGCTGAGGCGAGTGCCGCCAACATATAATCGCTACGTTTCATCACCCTTCCACACTAATACATCCGTGGCGATTCGCACCGCAGAATGACACGCAAAACGCATGATTCTGGCGATGTTTTGTCGTGAGCCCGATTCAGCCATAGGCATGAGTCGTGCCGTGAGCGCGAATCGTGCCACAATGGACGCATGGAACAGGCGCAGGGGATTCTTGAGGGGCTCGATGAGCGGCAGCGTACCGCCGCGACTACGTTGCAAGGGCCGGTGCGCATTATCGCCGGCGCAGGTGCCGGTAAAACACGCACGGTCACGCGGCGAATCGCCTATGCCTGCGCCACCGGGGCATGGAAGCCGGAGCGGGTGCTTGCCGTCACCTTTTCGGTAAAAGCGGCGGCGGAAATGCGCGCACGATTGGGCCAGCTCGGCGTAGGGGGAGGTACTGGACGTTCCGGTTCGGGTGCGGGAACTGCCGGAGTCACGGCCGCGACCTTCCACTCAGCGGCATTGCATCAGCTCAACAGCGTCTGGGCAGACATATGCGAGGCTCCATTTCCGCATGTGATCGAAGATCAGCGTGACGTCGTCTCCCGCGCGATCATCCGCGCCACCGCACGTACCGATGCCGATCCGCTGACCGTTCGCGATGTGCTCGCCGAAATCAATTGGGCCAAAATCTCGTTGGTGGCGGTGGAAGATTATGCCCGGGCATGTGCCATCGCCCATAGGCAGCCGCCCGCCGGACTCGACACCGCTCGGTTCGCCGACGTCTACAGCGCCTACGAGCAGGAAAAGACCTCGCGTGGCGAAATCGATTTTGACGATATTCTGTTGCTCGTATGCCATATCATGGATGGTTTTCCCGAAGCCGCCGCCCAAATTCGTTCCACCATCGGCTGGCTCACCGTCGACGAGTATCAGGACGTCTCGCCCCTGCAACACAGGCTGCTGACCCTGTGGCTGGGGGGGAGGACCTGACGGCAAGAGCGCAATGAACCGCAACGTATGCGTCGTGGGCGATCCGGCCCAGACCATCTACTCGTTTGCCGGTGCCTCCAGCTGGGATCTGCTGCGTTTCGCCGATGAATTCGGGCCGCTCGCCGCCGATGTCAATCTCAACACCGACTATCGTTCGACGCCGGAAGTCGTGAACCTCGCCAACCGGGTGCTTGCGGCCGCGCCGAACCGTGAGGATTACCTGAAACTGGTTTCCGCCCGTGAATCCGGCCCGCGCGTTACCCGAACCGCTTATGAGAGCGATATGGAAGAGGCACAGGGCGTGGCGGCACGCATAGCCCGGTTGGTTGCCAACGGGGCCAAGCCGTCCGATTGCGCGATCCTCACCCGCATCAACGCCCAACAGCCGGTATTCGGTGCCGCCTTGCGCGCTGCGAGACTGAAATATCGCGTCCGCAAGGATTCGGGATGGCAATCATCCGCGCTCGCCGACGATGCCGCGTCCAAACGCGCACTATTGGAGGCGATGGGTTTGGACGCCACCGGACTTGCCGCAAACGACGATCTCGGGGTTACGATTTCCACGATCCACGCATCCAAGGGTCTGGAATTCAAGCACGTGTTTCTGATCGGCTGTTCGGAAGGGCTCTTGCCGTATGGTTCGCCGGAAACGGGGGATGCGCTGGAAGAGGAACGCCGGCTTATGTATGTGGGCATCACCCGAGCTGAGGATTCGCTGCATTTGTCGTATGCACGGACCAAGGATGGTTATGGAGTGCAGCGCAGACGCCCATCACGATTTTTGTGACGGGCGTCTGTAATGCATACTGAATGCTCCTGAACGTCGTTCAGGAGCGGGAATTGGCTGAAGGCCGGTTGACTATGCCTGCGTATCCTCCGAGTTGCCGTTTTCACCGTCTTCGCCATCTTCGCCGAGCAGCTTGGACAGTTCGGCATCCCAATCGATATCGCCGGTCTTGCCATCTGCGGCAGGGTGAGAAGCGGAACCGTTGGCATCGGAAGAAGAACCTGAAGGGGCGTCGGATGACGGAGACGCGCCATCTGCGGGCTTGTCGCCAGGCAGCGAAGGCAGCAGATCGGGATGCGTCCACTTGGCGTCACGGCCTTCAGGGCCTTCGGCGGCGGTGATCATCTCCCATATCCCGGTGGCCTCGCGCATGCGCTTGGGACGCAGCTGCAAACCGAGCAGACTTTCGAACGTACGCTCGGCGGGGCCACCCATCGCGCGCTCGCGGCGCATCATCTCACGCAACTGTTCGATATGAGGCAGATGGGCCATACCGGCGCGCCACACCACGCAATCCACCCAGCCCTCGACCATCGCCAGCAGCGATTCCAGCGAAGCCAGCGCCTCGCGCTGTTCGGGAGTGTCGGGGATGCCGACCTTGGTGAGATTCACCGCGCCGGAAATCGACTCCGGATCCATCGACGTGGCGTCACGCAGCTGTTCCTCCATCGCATCCAGATCGATGGAGATGCCGCGTGCGTACTTGCCGATGAGCGCCTCGAAACGCGGCATCAGCCACGGTACCGAGGCGTACAGGCGGGCGTGAGCCATTTCCTGCAGGGCCAGGAAGGAAAGCACTTCAGATTCGGGGATTTTCTCGGTGGTCTCGAATCCGGAGAGCGCAGCCTCGAACGCGGCGGCGTCGGCGGCATCGGCGGAAGCATCAGAGCCGGAGACTTGGGCGGTACCGTCAGTTGCCGGAGTATCGCTGTTGCCGGCCGAAGTGAAGCCAATGGGATTGGCAGAAGCGTCGGTGGATGTGGAGAACGGATTGACCGAGTCGGTTGAAGTGCCGGCCGTGTCGGCCTCGGCCGCAGAAGCCTCACCGTTCAGCATCTTCGCGTATTCGGTGGCGTTCTGGGCAATCAGTCCACCAGCCGGGTTCTTCAGCAACGCGATGCCCTGATCGAAGCTGCCATGCACTTCATGGCTCAGATTGCCGGCCGCATGCCCCAACTGCATGGCAAAGGACGTGTTGCCCAGCAGCTTCATCAGTTGGGCTGGGTCTTTCATACCGTCGGGAATCGGAATCGGCACCGGTCCGGCGAACATGCCGGCAATCTCGCCATCGCCGAACGCGCCGCCAAGACGCTCCGAAATCACCGAAGCCAAAGCGTCGTTCATCGACTCGGCCACAGGAGCTGCGAACTTCGCCCACTGGTCGATGGTGCCCTCCACCCAGCCGGCGCGGGTCAGCACATCCGGATCGCCGGGTGCGGGATTGAACTCGCAGGCGGTATCCAGCCACAGGTTCGCCTCACTCATCGCGCGGCGAGCCGCCTCGCCATCCACGGCGGACACGCTGGATGCAGAACCGGAGGCGTTGGCCTGCTGCAAGGCAATCGACTTGGCGAGCTTGACGTTGATCGGCCCTTCCTCGACAGTGCGCTGCATATCGCCCATCGTGTTGAGTCCGCCGGCGCTGAACGCGGCCATCATCTGCTGGACTTCGGATGGATTGGGCAGTCGGCTGGGGTCCTGACTCATCAGCTGTTCACGGATCTCCTCAGGCAACTGGCTGATCTGCTGCCAGGCCATCTCACCCTGAATGGGGCCGAAGCATTTGATCAGCCACTCGTGAATCGCGTTGTCGTCCATGCGTATCCTTCTTTGCCGCGGTGTGTTACCCCAAGTGTAGGGTCTGCCCGGGCCTGTTCGCTTGTGGCCGAGCAATATTTTCGGTTTATGTTCGTTTTCGGCCGATTTCGGCCCTCCGCTTACACTGTAGGGTATGTTTGCACGCCACAGGAATCAGGAACCAGACCTCGTCCAGGAGCAGGAGAGCCCGACTGCGGATTCGGAAGCGGGAGATGAGCACATGCCATCGTTCGAAGTGAAGCATGATTCGCGCCTATCTCGTGGAATCAGCCGTGCTCGGGCCTATGCGGCCGCTCGTCCGAAACGCCATTTCGTCGGTGCATTCGCCGTGTTGCTTGGTGTGGTGATTCTGCTGCTGCCCAGCCCGTACGTCATCGAGATGCCCGGACCCACCCAGGATGTGCTGGGCAAAGTTGAGGATGGTGCGGTTATCGACATCACTGGTACCGGCGTGACGACGTATAAGGATTCCGGCAAGCTGCTGCTGACCACGGTGAACGCGTCCGGCGTGCCCGGGTACCCGATCATCAACGCGCAGGCCGTCTGGGGTTGGTCCAATCCGCAGGTGGAGGTCATGCCGCGTGAGGCCACGGTACCGGTGGGCCAGAGCGCGGACCAGTATCAGAAGAAAGTCGAACAAGACATGGCCGGTTCCCAGGATTCGGCCAGTGCCGTCGGTCTGGCGTATGCCAAAGCCCATGCGGACGAACTGGGCATTGACGCCAGTGCATTGCAACACGCCAAGGTGACGATGCACGTGGACAGCATCGGCGGGCCGTCCGCAGGCATGATGTACACGCTCGGTCTCATCGACAAACTCACCCCCGCCAACGAGAGCGGCGGCAAGACCATCGCCGGCACCGGCACCATAGACAAGGACGGCAAAGTCGGCAGAATCGGCGGCATAGAGCTGAAGATGCTTGGCGCCAAGCGCGATGGCGCCACATGGTTCCTGGCCCCCGCGTCGAATTGTTTGGATGTGGCAGGCCGCGTGCCGGATGGTCTGCGCGACGTCAAGGTCGCCACGCTGAACGAGGCGTATCAGGCGTTGGTGGCCATCGGCAAGGGGCAGGCCGACGATTTGCCTCATTGCGAGGCATGACACGCGCGGCCAGTCGTTGTTCCTGGTGAGACGACTCGCATGGGTCTGCCCACAATGCGGCGATTTTCGGCCGCGTTAACGCATTTGTTCGCGAAGACTTGCTAATGTGTCCCCTGTGAATCAAACGGCATCACAGAACGCTGAAGAATTTGGTTTCGAGCCCGGCGATATCGTCCAGGAGTGGCTCTGGGACGACGACGTGGACGATTCCATTCGTGCCCAGATTGAAGAGCTCACGGGCGAGGATCTCGTGGACGAGGACTACGACTCCGCTGTGGACGGCGTCATCGTATGGTGGCGCGACGGCGATGATGAGGACGAATTGTCCGATACGATCGTTGACGCCTACGCGGTACTGGGCAATGACGGCCCGCTGTGGATACTGACTCCCAAGCCCGGCCGCCCGGGTGCCGCCAGCTCGTCCACCGTGCAGTCCGCTGCACAGACCGCCGGTATGAACGCCGCCACCCCGCTGACCGTCAGCTCGGACTGGAACGGCATCCGCCTGCGCGCATTCGGCAAGGGCCGCTGATAAGCCTCAATCAATACGCTTGACTTTAAGCGTGTTGACCGGCGTCGTGTGCTGCGTAGTGCTGCTGGGCGTGACTGAATGTCATTGCGATTGAGCGCTACGGCACGCGTATGCGACACCACGTGTTGCGCAGTGCTGGCCATACGCTATTGTTGTCATTTGCGGGCAATTAGCTCAGTTGGTTAGAGCGCCACCTTTACACGGTGGATGTCGGGGTTCGAGTCCCTCATTGCCCACTTTCATTTTTCATCGCTTCATGGAATCCCCTCATTCCACGGATATAGGCTGTGACGATATTCCCTGACAGTCTTCGGCAAGGGTTCTGAAATCTCAATGAGATGCGTGCAGAAGGAAACCGGCAGTACTGCTACAAAATCGTGAATTTCGGTCTTCTTGGTCAGATGCGTCTCAATAGTCACGTAAAGTTGTGGCAGAGTGTTTATATCCAGCAGGAGGTCGAATAGCCGATGGCGCAGGAACTTCGTGAAGGGGACGGCAAGTCGGGCATCGCACGTGCGGGCAAGCGCAAGTGGGGGTATGACCCCGCTCAGGTGGACGCTTTCCTGGAGCGCGCCCATGCTTTGTATGACAGCGAGGGCATGAATCTCACCCAGCATGACATTCAGAACGTGTCCTTTGATTTGCGCAAGAACGGCTATGTGATCGCACAGGTTGACGCCGCGCTTGGACGTCTGGAACGTGCCGTGGTCGATAAGCAGACCACATGGGAGATCGCACAGCATGGGCGTGTGACGTGGAAGGCGAAGACCGAGAAGCTGTATCACGAAGTCCAGAACCATGCGGAGCGTAACGAGCGTGAACGCTTCAAGTCCGGAGCGCCCAAGCAGCCTTCGTACGATAAGAAGCAGGTGGATCGTCTGGTCGACCAGATTGTGGACAAGGCGGCGGCCGCATTGGGCGTTGACGGCGTTACCGAAGACGATGTACGGTCTTTGGCCGATCTCAATGCGAATACGGTCAACAATGTGATCTTCACCCAGCGCAAGGGCAAGAAAGGCTATGACGAGCGACAGGTCGATTACTTCCTGAACGCCTGCGTACAGTTGCTGAGTCGCTTGGAATCCTATGCCCGTGTGGCCGATTTCGTGTCCGGCGAGCCTGCGGCTCCTGCCCAGACCGCCACGAACGTGACCGTTCAAGCGAACGGCGTCTCACCGTTGTTCGCTTCCGGAACGCAGCGCCCGGCAACTGACGAACGTTTTGCTCCGGCTGCCGTTGCTCATGACGAATCATTCGATGCCCTGCATCAGGCCGAGCAGAGCTTGTTCACTGCTCCGGCTCCGGTTGCTCCCGCGGCGCCGGCCGCGGCGGCACCGATCGCCTATGCGTCGGCTCCTGCATCGTTCGATGCTTCCACAAGCACCAATAGCACCAATGCGGAACAGCCGGTTTCCTTTGCTCCCGCAGCATACCCGGTGCATGCGTCCAACGAGTCTGCGGCGAAGCCCGTCTCCGAGACGCCTTCCGTGGCTCCTACCGCAGTTGCTGCGGCTGAGCCTCCCGTCAGTGCCCCGTCCGCGCCGGTTTCCGGTGTGACCGCTGGCAGCGTCCCCTCGTTTGCTCCGGCACAGGCAGCTCACGAACCCGCAGCTCCGTCATCGACCCCGTCGGTGTTCGCGGAACAGCCCGTGGATATGGTGCAGAACGATTCCTCTTTGGCCGCTCTCGCCCACATGGCTGCGGTTTCTCAGGAACTTCCGGCAGTGGATGCACCGTCCTTCGCTCCTAAGATGCCCAGCCTTGATGCACCGAATGCGCTGAAATTGAATGAGGTACCGGGTTCGGTTTCATCCCCGGCACCCTCCGCCCCGGCAGTACAGCCTGTGAATAGCACTGCTGACGAGGCTGCGTCCGCTGCTATGCCGGTCTCCTTTGCTCCCACCAGCAGCCGGATCGTAACACGAACTCCATTCCGGTTCGCGTATCCGATAGTCAGCCTGCAGACAGCACGCTCGTCCCGTCGGCTGCGGAATCATCTGAATCGTT
>ENA-OQJR01000028-OQJR01000028.1-human-gut-metagenome-genome-assembly--contig:-NODE-28-length-36586-cov-3.518007_pt1 | contig 36586 bp, 37 predicted proteins | sample MGYA00242614_ERZ504781 | MGnify/ENA primary metagenome ERZ504781 (study PRJEB26092, sample SAMD00036365) | human gut metagenome | host: Homo sapiens | study: EMG produced TPA metagenomics assembly of...
AGGACAACCTTCTTTTGCTGCCTTTTCTACTTCTGGAATCAGTGCTGCAACATCTGCTGCATTCTTCTTTGTATCATCCTTAGATGCAAGGAAGTTTGCTACAGCTGTCTTTAATTCAGCAGATGCCTTTTCAGAAGCTGCCATTTCTTCAAGTTTAGCAATAGCCTGATCTCTTAAAGTCTTCTGTCCAAGATACATACCGAAACCGTGTTCTGCATTATCTTCAAACAGTGAGTTTGCCCAAGCCGGACCCTTTAAGGAATCTTTATTTACTGTATATGGTGATGTAGCTGCCGGACCACCCCAGATTGAAGAACAACCTGTAGCGTTGGAAATGTACATCTGCTCACCAAATAACTGTGTAATTAATCTTGCGTAAGATGTTTCTGCACAGCCTGCACAGCTTCCTGAGAACTCAAGGAGTGGCTGGTTGTACTGAGAACCGATAGGAGTAGCATCTGTAAATACAGGCTTAATCTCCTTCTTGCCAACATTTGCTACTAAGTAGTCAAATACCGGCTGTTCTTCTGCCTGTGATTCCTGTGGAACCATCTTTAATGCGCCCTTAGCGGCTGCCGGACATACAGTTACACATTCGCCGCATCCCATACAGTCTAATGGAGATACGCTCATTGTAAATTTGTATTCGCTTGCCTTTGGCTTTGTATCTGCAACTTTCATGTTGTCAGGAGCTGCCTTTACTTCGTCATCTGTAAGTAAGAATGGACGAATTGTAGCATGAGAACATACAAATGCACAGTTGTTACACTGGATACACTTCTCTGGATCCCACTGTGGAACTGTAACGGCTGTTCCTCTCTTCTCGTATGCAGAAGCACCTGTTACATACTGTCCGTCTGCCTTGTCAGCGAATGCTGAAACCGGAAGGCTGTCTCCATCCATCTTAGCGATTGGATCAAGGAGCTCGTTAACAAGCTTAACAACCTCTGGACGTCCTGTGCGCTCTGCCTTAGGAGCATCTGCCTCAGGATTCTTCCAAGACTCTGGTACCTCTACCTTATGTACAGCGTCAACACCGGCATCGATAGCCTTGTAGTTCATCTCTACTACTGCGTCACCCTTCTTTGAGTATGACTTCTTAGCAGCTGCTTTCATGTACTCTACAGCCTTATCGATAGGCATTACATCTGCAAGCTTGAAGAATGCAGACTGGAGAATTGTGTTAGTTCTCTTACCCATTCCGATCTCGATAGCCTTGTCGATAGCGTTGATTGTGTAAAGCTGAATGTTGTTGTCAGCGATATATTTCTTAGCGTCAGCGTTGAGGTGATGAGCAAGCTCTTCATCTGACCACTGGCAGTTGATCATGAATACTCCGCCCGGCTTAACATCCTGAACCATCTTCATGCCCTGGATAACATATGCAGGGTTGTGGCATGCTACGAAGTCTGCCTGGTTGATGTAGTATGGGCTTCTGATTGGGTTGTCACCAAATCTCAAGTGAGAAATTGTAACACCACCAGTCTTCTTTGAGTCATACTGGAAGTATGCCTGGATGTATTTGTCTGTGTGGTCACCGATGATCTTTGTAGAGTTCTTGTTAGCACCTACAGTACCATCTCCGCCGAGACCCCAGAACTTGCACTCTTTTGTACCAGGTGCAGATGTGATAGGAGCTGGCTTAACCTCTGGAAGTGAAAGATTTGTAACATCATCCACGATTCCAATTGTAAATCTGTGTTTAGGAGCATCCTTCTCAAGCTCTGTATATACAGCAAATACTGAAGAAGGTGGTGTATCCTTAGATCCTAATCCGTAACGTCCGCCTACTAATACAACATCGTTCATTCCTGCTTCACGAAGTGTTGTAGCAACGTCTAAGTATAATGGCTCACCAAGTGATCCTGGCTCTTTTGTACGGTCTAATACAGCGATCTTCTTTGCTGTCTTTGGAATAGCATTAAGAAGAGCCTCTGAAGACCATGGACGGTAAAGACGTACCTTAATAAGTCCGACTTTCTCTCCCTTTGCTGTTAAGTAATCGATTACTTCCTCAGCTACATCATTGATAGAACCCATAGCGATGATTACACGATCAGCGTCAGGTGCTCCGTAGTAGTTGAATAATTTGTAATCTGTACCAAGCTTAGCATTAACCTTGTCCATGTACTTCTCAACAACTGCTGGAAGCTCATCATAGAACTTGTTACATGCCTCTCTATGCTGGAAGAAGATATCTCCGTTCTCGTGTGATCCACGAGCTGCTGGATGCTCTGGGTTAAGAGCGTGTGCTCTGAATTCTGCAACTGCATCCATTGGACACATCTCTTTGAGATCTTCATAATCCCACTTCTCGATCTTCTGAATCTCATGAGAAGTACGGAATCCATCGAAGAAGTTGATGAATGGAACCTTTCCCTCAAGTGCTGCACAGTGTGCAACCGGTGAAAGATCCATAACCTCCTGTGGATTTGTCTCACAAAGCATTGCGAAACCAGTCTGACGACAAGCATATACATCACTGTGATCACCGAAAATATTCAGTGCATGTGAAGATACTGTACGAGCTGATACGTCAAATACGCAAGGAAGATTCTCACCTGCGATTTTGTACATATTAGGGATCATAAGTAAAAGTCCCTGTGAAGCTGTAAATGTTGTAGTAAGTGCACCAGCTGCAAGAGATCCGTGAACTGTACCAGCGGCACCTGCCTCAGACTCCATCTCAACTACCTTTACAGTGCTTCCGAAAATGTTCTTCTGTCCTGCTGCTGACCACTGATCAACTGTATCAGCCATTGGGCTAGAAGGTGTGATAGGATAGATTCCGGCAACCTCTGTGTAGGCATATGCTACATGAGCGGCAGCGGTATTTCCATCCATCGACTGTTTTGCTCTAGACATGATATTTCCTCCTGTAAAATAAATGTTCAATTATAGACATGAATCAGAATGTCTCTACATAATAGTTTAGTTTGTGCGCTGTAAAAAATCAAGTTTTTTTAGCAATACATTGTACAAAAACCCTAAAATATTTATTAACAAGGTAAAATTTATGTACAAAAGGGCACAATGGCTATAAATCGCCTGTAAAACACTTGCAAAATACTGGTTTTACGTTAAAATAGAAACGATGTGTTACAGAAACGAACAGGTTATTAAATAGGAAAGGATTGAATAAAGACAAAATGATTAGTGCAAACAATATTACATTAAGAATTGGTAAAAAAGCTTTATTTGAGGATGTCAACATAAAATTCACAGAGGGAAACTGCTACGGACTTATTGGTGCAAACGGTGCCGGCAAGTCTACATTTTTAAAGATTCTCTCAGGACAGCTTGAGCCTACAAGCGGTGATATCGCAATCACTCCGGGACAGAGACTGTCATTCTTACAGCAGGATCACTTCAAGTACGATGAGTTTACAGTACTTGATACGGTTATCATGGGTAATAAGCGTCTCTATGATATCATGAAGGAGAAGGAAGCCATCTATATGAAGGAGGATTTCTCAGACGAGGACGGAATCCGTGCCAGCGAGCTTGAGGCTGAGTTTGCCGATATGGACGGCTGGAATGCTGAGTCGGATGCAGCTACTCTCTTAAACGGTCTCGGTGTATCTACTGATGATCACTACACTCTGATGGCAGATCTGCCGGGTGCAGTAAAGGTCAAGGTGCTTCTTGCTCAGGCACTGTTTGGAAATCCTGACATACTGCTTCTCGATGAGCCTACCAACCACTTAGACCTCGATGCCATCTCATGGCTTGAGGAATTCCTCATCAATTTCGAGAATACGGTCATCGTTGTATCCCATGACAGATACTTCCTCAACAAGGTCTGCACGAACATCGCCGACATGGATTACGGTAAGATCCAGCTCTACGCAGGAAACTATGATTTCTGGTATGAATCAAGCCAGCTTATTGTCCGTCAGATGAAGGAAGCAAACAAAAAGAAAGAGGAAAAAATCAAGGAGCTGCAGGAATTTATCCAGCGTTTCTCTGCAAATGCCTCTAAATCAAAGCAGGCTACATCAAGAAAGCGTGCCCTAGAAAAAATCCAGCTTGATGAAATACGTCCATCAAGCCGTAAATACCCATACATTGATTTCCGTCCTGAGCGTGAAATCGGAAACGATGTGCTCTTTGTCGAGGGTATTTCAAAAACCATCGACGGTGTAAAGGTACTTGACAATATCTCATTCACTGTCAACCACGATGACAAAATTGCATTTGTCGGAGGAAACGAGCTTGCAAAAACAACTATGTTTAAAATCCTTGCCGGAGAGCTTGAGCCTGACGAGGGCTCATATAAATGGGGTGTCACAACCAGCCAGTCATACTTTCCAAAGGACAATACCACAATCTTTGATACTGATGAGCTAATCGTCGACTGGCTCACACAGTACTCAGAAATCAAGGACGCCACATATGTGCGAGGTTTCCTTGGCCGTATGCTCTTTGCCGGTGAGGATGGAGTAAAGAAAATGCGTGTACTCTCCGGAGGAGAAAAGGTTCGTGTACTGCTCTCCCGCATGATGATCATGGGAAGCAATGTACTCATGTTCGATGAGCCTACAGACCACCTCGACATGGAGTCAATAACAGCATTAAACAACGGAATGATAAAATTCCCGGGAGTAATCCTCTTTGCCTGCCGTGACCACCAGGTAGTCCAGACAACCGCCAACCGAATCATAGAATTCCTGCCAAACGGTTCAATGATCGACAAGATCACAACCTACGACGAATATCTTGATAGCGATGAGATGGCACGTAAGCGTCAGGTCTACTCAATGAGCGAGGACGATGAAAAAGACAACTAAACGCTAATTAATTAAAAAGAAGCATCCCAATCCGGGATGCTTCTTTTATTAAGCCGTAAAGTAAGGTGGGTGATTCCCTGCCTGTCTTTGACTATAAAAACATATTATAATTATATCCACTGTTATAGGCCTGTGTATACCTTCCATTGGCGCCATACGTGTTAGTCTTTTCTGCCTCATTCTTTGCGGCATACTCAAGCATTGAAGCCTTGCTTGCCACTGCGTAAGCATAAGAGCCATTCCCCTTAAAAAGTGCATCAACCTTAGTCGAATCAGCCTTTTTAAATGTATCCTCGTCAACAGACAGCTTGCCGGACTTGGAATCCACTGTGATTCCCACCTTCGCAAGCGACTTTGAATTGATATCTGTAAGTAACTTCATAGACTCAAGATTTCTCGAAATCTGCTTTGTCTCGGAATCATCCGCAGCATTAATGAGGCTGTTGTAATCAGACACAAAAGCTGACACCTTCTTGTACGTAGCATCTGTATCGTCCTTGCGGCTGTTTTTGTAAAGAGCCTGCGCCGACTTTACCATGTCCTCTGACTCCGACTCAATGGACGCAAGTGTCTTCGCTGAATCCTTAGATGTAGAAACAGATGATGAGACAAGAGACTGGGCCTTTGAATTAAGGTTATTTCCATAATATGACTTGAGAAGTTTGAAATAGCTGCCACTTCTAATGCCACTATATGTAGTCATATCCATATTGGCAATAAAAGACGACGCTGCATTGCTGCTTCTACTGCTGCTAAAGCCTGAAAACAATGTGGATATGGATGACGAATCCCACATTCCTATTCCTCTCATAATATCACTCCTTTGATAATCATGTAATCCGTTACCTTCTATATATCTTTAATATAGACGCTTTTCCAATTTATGTCAAGATAATATCTGCCGGTATTACCAAGCCCGGTATTACTAACATATGAGCCGGTATTGTCGTCCTTTATATATCCTCTATCTGCCAGTCAACAGGCTCCACTCCATGCTCCTTAAGAAACTCATTGGCTTTACTAAAATGCTTACAGCCAAAAAAGCCTCTGTAAGCCGACAGCGGGCTTGGATGCGGTGCTGTCAATATCAGATGCTTTGGATTTGTAAGCATAGGAATCTTCGACTGCGCCGGACGTCCCCAAAGCATATATACTATAGGTCTGTCCTGCTCATTTACAGCCTCTATGATTGCATCCGTGAACTTCTCCCAGCCGTGTCCCTGATGCGAGTTGGCCTGATGAGCCCTGACGGTGAGTACCGTATTCAAAAGTAAAACACCCTGGTCAGCCCATTTCTTCAGGTATCCGTTATTGGGGATATCACACCCCAGATCATCGTTAAGCTCCTTGTAGATATTCTGCAGTGATGGTGGAATATCCTTCTGAGACGGAAGCACTGAAAACGACAATCCATGCGCCTGATTGACATTGTGGTACGGATCCTGTCCGAGGATGAGCACCTTCACCTTGTCAAGTGGCGTAAAATGCATGGCATTAAATATGTCATCTGCCGGAGGATATACCACATGTGTGGCATATTCATCTCTCACAAAATTGTACAAATCCCTGTAATACGGTTTTTTAAACTCGGCTCCCACAGCCTTTGCCCACTCGCCGTCAAGCATACTCATAATCTTTATCTCCCGCCTATCTTCTGACCGACACACCTTTATCTGCCAGATAATTCTTTAAATCCATAATTTCAAGCTCCTTGTAGTGGAAAAGTGAAGCTGCAAGCGCTGCGTCCGCTTTTCCTTCTGTCAGAGCCTCGTAAAAATGCTCCTTTGTGCCTGCACCGCCCGATGCGATAACCGGAACAGAAACATTATCGGCAATAAGCCTTGTAAGCTCGATATCGTAGCCATCCTTTGTGCCGTCACAATCCATGCTTGTAAGAAGGATTTCTCCCGCTCCAAGCTCATTTGCCTTAACAGCCCACTCAATGGCATCAAGACCTGTATCTATGCGTCCTCCGTTCTTGTATACATTCCAGCCGCTTCCATCAGCACGACGTCTTGCATCGATTGCCACAACCACACACTGACTGCCAAACTTGTCAGCCGCATCACTTATGAGCCGAGGGGTATTTATAGCACTTGAATTTATTGAAATCTTGTCCGCACCCTCTCTAAGCAGTGCCTTAAAATCATCGACTGTTCTGATGCCACCGCCCACCGTGAACGGTATAAACACCTTTTCAGCGACCTTTCTGACCATATCCACAACAGTATTTCTGTTGTCGCTTGACGCCGTAATATCCAGAAAAACCACCTCATCTGCACCTGCCTTATCATAAGCAGCCGCAATCTCAACCGGGTCACCTGCATCTCTTAAATTGACAAAGTTTATGCCCTTCACAACACGTCCGTTATTCACATCCAGACATGGGATTATTCTCTTCGTAAACATATTATGCCTCACCTATCCCTGCAAAATTTTTAAGTATCGAAAGTCCGACTGTGCTGCTCTTTTCCGGATGGAACTGGCAGGCGAACACATTGTTTTTCTCTACAGACGCATGAATGTGTGTGCTGTACTCTGTCGTTGCTGTGACAATTGCTTCATCAGCGGCTTTCAGATAGTACGAATGCACAAAATATACATACGGATGCTCTGAAAGACCTTTAAACAGCCTTCCATTGTTCTGTAAATCAAGTGAATTCCAGCCTATGTGAGGTATTTTAAGTCCTTCCTTATCTGGTATGCGAAGTATCTGTCCGTCAAGCACATGAAGCCCCTCAACGCCCTGACTCTCATCGCTTCCCTCAAATAATAGCTGAAGTCCCAGGCATATGCCAAGAAATGGCTTGTCCATGTCACAAACCTCGTGAATCACCTTGTCCAGCTCGTATTTTTTAAGCGAATTCATTGCATCTCCAAAAGCTCCGACTCCGGGAAGTATTACCTTATCGGCATTTAAAATCTCATGCCTGTCTCTGGTCACAATACTCTCCTCGCCTATAGCTGTAAGAGCCTTTTTCACACTTCGCAGGTTGCCTGCTCCATAATCGATGATTGCAATCATATCATTTTGTCTCCTCTTTAATGCCTAATTCATTTAATTTCTGTGTCAGTGCCAGTGTATAGTCATCTCTATCATCTATATTATATAGAGCAATGGCATCATCATATGATAAGCCATACTGACTGCTCAGGGTATCAGAAATAATGTTTTTAAGCTGCTCAAGCTGCAGCTCACATCCGTATTCCTTTGCATTGTCTGCATTTACAGCACATCGTCCTGCCGCACATACTAAGGAATCCGCTGCCATGGTTACATAGCCTGAATCGCTAAAGCTCTTATAGGCATCATACTTACCTGACACTGATGCAAGCACCGACAGCTTATTGTACAACTGCTTATCGTCACCCGAAAGCTTCAAGCCGCTCAGCCTGCTGTAGGCCTTTGTATACAGTTCTATTGAATCAGCTTTATTCTGTCCCAGATCAGCTATTGCCTGATTGTACGTATTCTGAGCATCAGTCACTTTGGAGTTGTTTCCGAGCAAAAAGGTGCATATGAGAACAAACACAACTATCGACATAACAAATACCCAGATTACTATAACAGGTCCCTTAGGAAGCTTAGGTCCCTTCTCCCATCCAATGCGTTCCTTCTTTTCCTTTGGAGCCTTTGGCTTTTTTTCTTTTTTAGGTTTTTTTGGCTTCTTTTCTTTTTTAGGCTTTTTGCCCTTCTTTGGCTTATCTGTGGCTTCGTTTAGCTCTCCGTCAGCATCCAGCGCTTCAAGTATCTGCTTATTCTCATCTGAGAGTGTCTTTGCGTCAGTTTCTGCACCTTCTGCTGTGCTCTGTATATCTGTGACATCATCTGACTGCGGCTCTTTTGTAAAAAATGATATTATTCTTTTTAAAAGGCTCTTTTTTTCAGTATCTTGTGCATCAACTGCTGCATCAGCCGTCTCGTGCACTTTCATCTGGCTGCTTGCATAATCATCTATATCAGCCCCTGTCTCACCGGTTTTTCCTTCAAGCAGATCACCGATATTATCCAGACCATCACTACCCAGTATGTCAAGTATATCCTTTGATGCATTTCCTGCCAAATCCGGCTCTCCTATTTCTTCAACCATCTGAGGTTCATTTGTTATTATACTCTCCGGAGTCTCCTCCTGTTTGGGATTCTCAGCCATTTCCGGCATGTTTGCATCCATCATCTCTATCCCAGAATCTGCCGGTGTAAAATTAAATACCGCATCGCTTAGATTATTGTCTGCTTTGTTTTCCTGTTTATCTCCCTGAGTCTCCTGTTCCTTCATCCTGCGGTCAAACTCAGTGAGCATATCATCAAGTGAAGCATCCTTGTCATCAGGAGCCGGAGTCTGTACATTAAGAGCCTGACCCTTGGCCTGCTCATTTTCCCTCTCAAGTTCCTTTTCAAAGTTCGACAGATACTCATCATATGTCTCATTTTCAAGCTCGTCCTCAAACTTTTTGAGGAATTCATCCTGATCAGCCCCAGACATCTTCGTATCTGTATCCTGCAGCTTATTCATTGAATCCAGCAAATTGTCCAGTATAGTTTTCTGTCGATTTATCGCTCATTAGTATTCTCCATCTATAATCCATTAAAGGGTGCAGCTAAACAAGCCACACCCCTTGTATCTAAATATATTATGCTTTATCAATCAGCTTGTCAATCGCCTCTACAAGCTTTCCGATTTCAGGCTTTGTAAGCTGTGCGTCTGCTCCAAGCTGTTCACCCTTTTTCCTCATCTCTTCATTTACCAGTGAAGAGAATATGATAACCGGTATATCTCTAAGCTCTGCATCTGATTTTACAAGCTTTGTGAGTCTGTGTCCATCCATGAGTGGCATCTCAATATCAGTTATAATGCAGTCAAGATGCTTTGTAATATCGCCCTTTGCCTGCATAGCCTCTATCACATCCCAGGCCTCCTGACCATTCTCTTCCACTATGAGATTGGTATATCCCGACTTCTTAAGGCACTCGGTGATGAGCTTTGACAATAAAGCCGAATCCTCTGCGATAAGAATTGTAGCATCACTCCTATCTCTTGCCTCCATCTCATCGATATCATTAACCCTAAGTCCTGTCTGTGGACTAATAGAAGCAACTATAGCCTCAAAATCAAGGATAACTATAAGCCTGTCATCCATTTTGATAACACCTGTAGCAGTGCTGCCATGCTCGCCCGTCAGTGTCTCGTCAGGCTTTATGATATTCTCCCACGATACGCGGTGTATACCGATAACCTGATCTACATGAAATGCCACATTGAGTTTGTTAAAATTCGTAATGATAAATAAGCCTTTTTCATCCGTCTGTGGCAGATTAAGACAATTCTTTAAATTGATAACCGTAATCATTGTGTCACGTGGCATAAATATTCCCTCAACACTCGGATGAGTATTCGGAACAGGAGTGACCGGCATATATTGCAAAATCTCTCTGATCTTTGCGACATTGATTCCGTAGTGATTGTCTCCCAACGTGAATTCAAGCACTTCAAGCTCGTTTGTTCCTGACTCCAATAATATGTTCGTATCCATAATACAACCTCCACCTCTTAGTAATCTAAGTATATCATATGTTTTATAATTCAATCAAACTTTTTTCGTTATCTTTTATAACCGACATCTTAATATTGTCACATGCCGTACCCTGAGGTATCTTGAAAAGCAGCACCACATCAACCGCATCGTGCGCCTTTACGGTTCCCTGAAAAGTATTAAGGGAATATGTAAGGAATGTGCCCTCAGCCGTGTATTCCTTTCCATCGGGGAAAGTGGCTTTATATGTCCTGGCATTGCCAAACATATCAACATTTATATCCTCGTCTGTCGGATTTTTAAGAGTGAATTTCATAACCGCAAAAGTATTACCGCTTCCTGCCGTTATAGAATAGTATGAGCCCTCATTGTACACATCTGACTCGTTTACTCCATCATATGTAATTTCAAGGCTGCCGTAGCCTGTTGCCTCGGCAAGTGACACCTTCTTTTCCTGCGTGGCAGAAGGCTCTTTCTGCGAATTGCTGCTCTTATCATTTCCAGCTTCAGATGTCTTATTATCCTGCGAAAGTGAATTATCAGGTGACGCCTCGTCCACTTTCTCAGTGTCGTCAGCATCCTCCATATCCCCACGTTTCTCCGTAGCGTTAGTCATGCCATCCTGCTGGTATATATTGTGTTTTTGCAACAACATATGCTGAATAATTAGCGATAAGGCCTTGTTCCTCATCAGTCATATCATATAATTTTGTTCCGCAGCCTGTCAACGTTATAATTGCTGTAAATGCCACAGCTGCCATTTTTATATTTCTTCCCATCATTGCAATAAACCCATTCTTATTCTATGACTTTTATCCTAATAATACATATAGTAACACATTTATTGATTGTTTGCAATAAATAACTCAAGTTCAAACCAGAATTCTACACCATCCTTGTGATTTATGACACCATACCCTCTGTGATGCAGTTCCATAATTGCCTTTACTATAGACAGTCCTATGCCGCTTCCGCCATATTCCCTTGTTCTGGCCTTATCCACCTTATAGAACTTATTCCATATATTTTCTATATCCTTATCAGGTATCGGCTCTCCCGTGTTAAACACACTGACCCTCACACGGTCACTGTACATGCTGTATGATACAGTGATAGTACCACCTCTTGTGCAGTGATTTATCGCATTGCTGATATAGTTTGTCACAACCTCTTCAATCTTGTATATATCACCGCTCACATATACGGAATCGGTGCGGTCAAACTCAATTGCAGCCTCATTTTTCTGTGCCAGAAGCTTAGATGAGTCTATAACCCCTCTGACAAGCGGTGTCAGATCAAACCTCGTCATCTCAAGCACATCACTGCCATCCTCCAGATGATTGAGAGATAAAAGCTTCATAACCATGCGGTTCATCTTGTCAGTCTCGTCCATGATGACATCACAGTAGAAGTTACGGCTCTCCTCATCGTCATTTACGACCTCTTTGAGCCCCTCAGCATAGCCTGAGATCAGAGCAAGCGGAGTTTTTAACTCATGTGACACATTTGACAAAAACTCCTTTCTCATCTCATCAATCTCTTCTTTTTTCTTTATATCACGCTGTAATTCATTGTTTGCCACCTTTAGTCTTGTGATGGTCTGCTCAAGTGTCTGCGACAGCTCATTCATATGCTCACCAAGCACATAAAGCTCCTTTGCACTGTTTTCCGTATCAATGTACTTCGCATCAAAATCAAGCTTCGCCATCCTTGTCGACAGCTCAGTCATATTTCTTATCGGCCTGGTCATGTTGCGAGCAACAATATATGCCATAAACACTCCCACAACAATAGCAGCCACTGCGTGTAATCCGCCATCTGTTTGTATAGCCGACAGGAAAACATGCTAAAACACCTAATGAAATGCCTGTTGTATCCGGCGAGCCGGTTGAATAAACCATTGTAAGCTTAAGCCTCCTTGGGCATATTCTTTTAAGAATGATAAAAAGCTCTTTTTTCAGATGTAAAAAAGCAGCTTTATTTCTCTCATCACTGTATTCTCTTTTTTAGCTTTATAGATTACAGTTTTTTTATTTTTTTCTTGACTTATCTTTAAATTGCTTTTTATGTGACTTTTTGTGTGGCTTTTTATACGTTTTTTGATGAGTGGGCTTAGTTTGTTGTTTTATATGCTGATTCTCATCAGTTACTGACCTTTGCTCGTTAGGAGTCTGTGATGTGCTTTCATCCTCTGTCTGTTCATCTGCGATGTGTTCTGACTCATCTGCCGGTATTTTAGGCTCATCTCCGGTGTTTTCACTGACTTTATCTTCTGTTTCAGTTTTAGCTGCATCATCCATATCGTCATCATCCAAAGCCTCATAATTATCAAACAGCTTCTTCTTCACAAAAGCAAGCCTTATATATCCGTCAGTCTCCTGTGCATACTCTATATGCAGTGCAAACAAATGAAAAAGCCACGACACATGTGCTTTTGCTCTTATGTCTGTATTGTCAAAGCTTCCGACAGCCCTGTACTTGACCGGCACAAACAGTACGCAAAGCAGCGCTGTAAGTATAAGAGCAAGCACTACAAGAAGTATGATGCCTATGACCTTTAAAATCGTAAATATCATCTATCTATTTCCTCCGTTTGCTCTTTAAATAGCTCTTTACATCTGTTTTACCTGTATTTTCGTATGTCTCCTTAACAATATCACAGGCCAGCAAAAGTGCCTCATCATAATTACCCGCTACTGCGATTATGTGCAGATTCTTCTTCGGATATCCCTTTTGCAGCAATTCTCTTGTCGGAATGATATCCAAAAGATTTTCCTCATTTGACGGAAACGTGATGATGTATGTGTGAAGCATGCCGGCATTATGCTCTATCTTCCACTTGATTTTCTTTATCTTTCCGGTAACAGACTCTCCTACAAATAAATCCTCATACCATTTCATTCCAAAACCTCAAAAAGCAGTTTTTAAACTGCTTTTTAATAATACTAATAATACTTGTGTGTCCCCCATAAGTTGCTTTTCTTTAAATCCAGGTACTCATTGTAAGCCTTCTCAAGTATCTGCTTCTCATTTGCAAACTTGAGCAGATGATATGCCTCGTGATACTTGTAAAACCCTGAATCCATGAAATACTCTTCTCTTTGCGGTTTACTATAATAACTTTCGCCCATCATAAGATACCAGTGTACATCCTTTTCCACTGTATCATGTGGCACGGTAAAAGAATAGTGGCTCTTACCCACGTATTGGATTATCGTTGCACTGGCACCAGTCTCCTCTTTCACTTCACGGATTGCAGTGTCCTTGTACTCTTCATCAGATTCCACAGTTCCCTTGGGCAGTACCCACCCCTCGTACCTGTTCCTGTAGTTCTTGTATAAGAGTAATATTTTGCCACGAAAGATTACCACACCGCCACAGCTCGTTGCTTCTATCATTGCCATTCCTCCAAGTGTGGTTTAAACGCTATCTGTCAGTTCAAGCGAAATATGAACGATAACGTCTGTCATTACACTTAAGTATAACCTACTTCTAAAAAAAGTGCAACAAGCCTATTCATTGAAATATTTATCAAATACCTTTTTTGCCACCGGCACCGCATATGTGCTTCCGGCACCCGAATCCTCCACAACTACTGCAATTGCCAGATCATTGTAACCATCCTTTTTTCCATAGCCCACAAACCAGGCATTAGTCTGGTCTGTAGAATCTGATACCTGGGCAGTTCCGGTCTTTCCAAAGGCCTCATAGCTCTGATTGCTTAGCTTTGCGCCTGTTCCATCAGATACCACTGCTGCCATAAGATTCTGGAGAAAGGCTGCCTGATCCTTTGACATAATCTGCTTGTATGAAGCCGGTTTATTCTGCTCCACAAGCGCCCCGCTCGCATTTTCCGTATGGTCTACCAGATATGGCCTCATCAGATTTCCATCATTGCAGATTGCACCGGCAATCATGCACATGTGAAGCGGTGAAACAAGCGTGTTTCCCTGACCTATCGTGGTCTGCATGGTCAGAGCTGACGAAGCATTGTTATCCAGTGCAAATTTACTCTTTTTTGAATCAAAGGCTATAGGCAGATTCATGTTGAAAAGCATATCGTCACACAAGGTATTAAGCTTATTGTTGTCCACCAAAAGACCTATATTGGAAAAGGACGAGTTGCATGACTTTGCAAACGACTTTGTTAAGTCCTCCTGTCCGTGTGATTTATTGCCGGCACAGTGGATTGTAAAGCCGTCCTTTGTAATACTGCCGTCACAATCAAAGCTGTAGTCGTTGTATGTAGACGGATTTTCGTTATAATACTCAAGTGCTGTAAAAATCTTAAACACTGAGCCCGGAGCATACTGTCCCTGTGTTGCCCTGTTGTAAAGAGAAGTGCTGCCATCACCGTTTACGCTCTCCCAGTCACTTGCGATGGTATTTGGATCATAATCAGGCTTTGACACCATAACTGCAATCTTTCCTGTTTTCGGCTCAATTGCAATGACAGCCCCTTCGTAATCTCCAAGAGCATTGTATGCAGCCGCCTGTGCTTCGTAATCCAGTGTGGTTATGACATTATCACCGGTATTTTTCTTGCCGCTTATATCATTTACTATCTGGTCAAGGAAAAACTCATGTGAGCGAAGCAATGAGAAATTTTCCTGCTTTTCAAGCCCTGCCTTACCGTTTACGGCAAAGCCTGCCACATGCGCAAACACCCTGCCGTCAGGGTATTCCCTTGTCTCAGACGCATCCGAGCCTACCTTTGTCCGTGCTATGACATGTCCATCCTTAGTCTGTATCTCGCCCCTCACTACATTCTTAGAGAAAAGATCCTGCAGCGAATTGTATGGGCTGTTGATGAATTCGTCGCTTTTTACAAACTGGAAATATAAGAAATAACCTATCAATCCAACAAAAACTATAAGGAAAAAATATGTAACAACCGCATACTCTCTATTTCTGTGTCTTCGTGCTGTTTTTGCCGCCTGCTGCCGGTTTTCTACTTCTCTGTTGACTTCCCTGCGCCCCCGGCTCTTTAGCTGTCTGCTTTTGTCTGTTTTTTGTCTCATGGTCCTTTCGTCTCTTGTCATCTATATTTCTCCTTTTTTCAGGGGCTGCCTGCATAATATACATGCCCTGTATCATTCCAAAAATAATCATCGTAGATAGAAGCGAGCTGCCACCGTAGCTCACAAGCGGCAGCGTCACACCGGTCATCGGTATAAACTTGGTTGAGCCGCCGACAGTTAAAAGCACCTGAAGCGCATACACACTGCCAAGTCCCAACGCCACATACTTGTAAAATGCATCCTTCATCTGCATGGAAAGATTAAATATCATAAGAAAGCAGCTGACACAAACCATAATGAGGCAGACAGCAAATATACCGCCCATCTCCTCTGAGATAGCCGCTATGATAAAGTCCTTTGACACAATAGGTATCTTATTCGGCAGCCCCTGCCCCAGTCCAAAGCCAAACAGTCCGCCTGTACCTATGGCAAAGAGCGACTGACACACCTGATAGCCGGCCTTGTCTATGACAGAAAGAGGATCAAGCCATGCAACAATTCTGTTCTTCACATGTGAAAACAGATGATAACCAGCGTACATTCCAATCCCCACAAACGCGAGTCCTCCGGCAAAAATATAAAACCTTTTTGTCGCAACATAAATCATGACCAGATATGTAAAGAAATACAAAAGTGCTCCACCGAGGTCGTTTGATGCAACAAGTATCAGCACAAACACTGCCGATACGCCACTTGTTATGGCAAGCTGCTTTAAATCGGTTGATTTATACAGCATGGATGCTATAAAAAATACAAAAGTATCTTTACAAACTCAGATGGTTGAATTGAAACAGAACCAAATGTCAAAGAAAGCTTTGCTCCTCTGCTCGCCACTCCTACCACAAGCACTGACAAAAGACCAAGTATTCCTACTCCTGCATATGTCCATGTCAGTTTTCGAAACATCGTGCCTTTTTGCATGATAAGCGGTATTAAAAACGCAAATATCGTTCCGGCAAGTACAAAAACAAACTGCCTTAATGCCTTGTCGAACGAAATTCTTGTTAAAATAATCATGCTAATACAAAGCATCATCACCATGTTGTTTAACACAAGCTCTGAGGCATTCTTATAAAACTTATGATAAATCAAATAAATTGATTCAAAAAGCACAAGCTGTGCTATATAAAATCCTATTATCTTTGTATCCATTGTCGTGACAAAGAGCACCAAAAACCATCTAAATGAATCAGAAACATATAAAATCTCTGCAGATTATATATATGCCTCTGCTTTTTCGGCTTGTCGGGATACTTGAATAAATGAAAGCATAAAAAAGTATATATGAGAAAAGTATTATCATAATATACTTGGAAAGCTGTACTATCAGATGTACCATGTTATTCTACTCCTCTTTTGTAATGTCCGTTTGTATATTCAGCTACCTTATCATCCATAACCGCCTTAATCTGCGTTGGAGTCTCGATTGTAAAGCTGTATCTAAAACTTCTGATACCTGCCTCCTTAAGCTTACCTATATTCTTTGTGAGCATGGTAGGCAGTGAATTATATATTGTATTATAGCACTCCTTACAGTTGTTACAAACTGCAAAGGATTTATTGTATCTGTCCTTTAAATATATAAGCTTTTGCTTTTTATCACAGCCCTTTGTGTTTTTGTGCACACAATTGGCGGTGGTCATAAGCGGATAATATCCATAGACTATCATCTGCGAGCCTATATTGTTTCTATGCATAATCTCCCTTGAATTGAGTTCAAGCGGCACTGTATCACCACTTACTCCGTGCTCAAAAAAAGCACTCTTTGAAACATCATTAAAGGTATACATATTGTGGTCCAAAATAACTTTTTTCCCTGTAAACAGATTTTCTGTCAGATAAAGCTCCTCGTAATTTTTCACAACAAAGCCCTCGAAGCTTACCTTATCAAGCTCTTTTGCGATAGATACAAAATAATCCGATGAATCCGCCCTAAATATCGTAGGCAGCATGAGATACACTTTTTTATTTCGCTTTGTAAGGCTTTTCACATCATCTGCAAACTGCTGTATCAGAGTCTTCCAGTCATACATGTCAAAATCCAGATAAAATACATCAAAGCATTCATAGCCAATAAGTGTATCAAGCTGCGCGCGTGTCATACACGAGCATATGGTGGTGTAATCATTTACAGCTTCATCATGTGCTGCATCACTTTTTACGACATGCTCAGGAAGTGCTGTAAGTCCTGACATATCAGCGTATCGTGCATCATTCCTGTAATACTTTTCCAATAGCTTATCACAAAGCCCTGAAATTGCATCACGCCGCAGCTTGTTTAGTGCTCCGTTTGGCACAAAGACGTTTTCTCCGATTTGAGCTTTAATATGTGAAAACTCAAAGTCTGTATCACCGGTTTTGTTTATCCTGTCTATAGCGGCCTTTTTATCAAGCGGTGCCTTAAGTGCGGCGCTGACAGGTTCTATTGAAGCTTTGTATGTCACATCACCTCTTTTTACAGTGAGGCTTCCGGGCTCTCCCTCTCTTAAAACAAGCTCTCCCTCTATCGAAAGCTTTCTTTTTTCAGGCGAAGGCTCTGCAGCATTTGAAACGAAATTAGGCTTCACATAAGTCACCATATCAGAGCCATTGTGGTCGAAATAATACCTGTCTGTGAAACCACAGCGGTTTCCAAGTGCCTTTATCCTGTCATAATCAGCATCACTAACAGGCTTCATACTGTCGATATAGCTTCTGTAGTATTTTACCACTCCGCATGCATACTCAAGCTGCTTCATACGTCCCTCAATCTTGAGCGAATAAACACCTGCATCATGCAGCTTGTCAAGAGCCTTTATACCACACATGTCCTTAAGGCTTAAAATGTATTCATCCTTTTTGCCCTCCACGGTATACGGCAGTCTGCAGGGCTGTGCACAGCGGCCTCTGTTTCCGCTTCTTCCACCTAAAATACTGCTGAAAAGGCACTGTCCCGAATACGAATAGCACAATGCTCCGTGCACAAAGGCTTCAAGCTCCATGCCTGTTTCCTCATGTATGCGCTTCATCTCGGCAAGAGAAACCTCCCTTGCCATGACCACACGCGTCACTCCAAACTGTGAAAGAAAACGCACTCCGTCTGCTCCAGTCACCGTCATCTGTGTACTCGTATGTATCTCCATTGACGGAAAATACTCATGTATAGCCTTCACCACGCCAAGATCCTGCACTATCACTGCATCAAGCCCTCTTTTGTAGTATGGAAGCAGGTAGTCGTAGAGCTTTGAAAACTCACTGTTTTAATCAGCGTATTGACCGTCAGATACACCTTTACTCCTCGTAAATGCGCAAAATCAATTGCCTCTAAAAGCTCCTCTTCTGTGAAATTATTGGCATATGCCCTGGCTCCAAACATGCTTCCGCCCACATACACAGCATCGGCGCCGCTTTCTATCACACCCTTAAGTATCTCAAGGCTTCCTGCCGGTGCAAGCAGTTCAAAATCTTTATTTCTCATATATTTCCTCATATAGATGCTCATTTGATATCATATAAACCTGCAATAAAATAGGGAACAGTGTACGATAACTGTTCCCCTTTTATTGCTATTTATCGCTACTGTCATTTGCCCCTTTAGAAGCATGTGCAGATTTTTTAACAGGCTTTTTTCCATCAAGAAGTGACTCCTCAAGAGTTGCCTCAAGTCTCGCCTTGTTGAGTAAAAGCTCTTTGTTTTGTGCCTCAAGCTCCTTCATGCTCGCCTCGGCATTCTCGGTCTTCACCTGATTGGAAATTAAATCATGCTTTAAATCGTATATTTCCTTATCCTTATTCTCTATATCACCCTCGAGCTTTTCGACAAGTGCCTTTGCCTTGAAATAATCATCAGCAATATTGAGCTCAATAAGTGTGCTCTTCATATTGCCCGGAAGATGCTTATACTCATCCATATCATCAAACTCTGCAATCTTGTTGTTGATGTATGCTGCAACCTTCTGTAAGTATTCCTCATTCTCATATCCTGACAGTGTGTAAACCTTTCCGTCTATTACCACCTCGGCATTTGTTTTTGCAGACATTTAATCATCCTCCGTTTTCACATTTATTCAAACCAGCTATATTAATATCAATTTCAATATCAAATACTTAATTATTATATGCCTTATAGATATAAATTGCAACTTTAAGCCCTTTTTCTCTCAAAATGCTCAAAGGCTAGTTCTGTTGCCACTCGTCCCTTTGGTGTGCGGTTTATGAAGCCGTTCTTCACCAGATACGGCTCGTAAACATCCTCAATGGTTCCGGCATCCTCACCTATTGCCGCTGCAAGCGTATCAAGACCTACCGGTCCTCCCGCAAACTTGTCAATGATGGTGAGAAGTATATTTCTGTCATTCAAATCCAGTCCGTACTTGTCCACCTCCAAAAGGTCCAGCGCAAAGCTTGCCACATCATAGGTGATTTTGCCGTCATACTTGACCTGCGCAAAATCCCTGACACGCTTTAGCAGTCTGTTTGCAAGTCTTGGCGTACCTCTTGAGCGTCTTGCCATCTCGTAGGCTCCCTTGTCATCTATCTCTACTCCAAGCACCTTTGCGGAATTGACGATAATATGCTTTAGCTCATCGACAGTATAAAACTCCATGTGATTTACCACACCAAACCTGTCGCGAAGAGGCGCTGACAGCATACCCGCCCTCGTTGTTGCACCTACAAGTGTGAATTTGGGCAGGTTAAATCTGATTGACTTTGCAGACTCGCCCTTTCCAATCATGATATCAATGGCGTAATCCTCCATGGCAGGATAAAGCACCTCCTCCACCTGACGGTTTAGTCTGTGAATCTCATCGACAAACAGTATATCTCCCTCAGACAGTCCGTTGAGTATGGCTGCCATCTCTCCCGGCTTACCTATTGCAGGACCGGAGGTCACCTTTATCTTTGTACCCATCTCATTTGCAATGATTCCTGCAAGTGTTGTCTTTCCAAGCCCCGGAGGTCCGTAAAACAGCACATGATCGAGCGCCTCGCCCCTTGATTTTGCGGCTTCAATATATATTTTTAAATTGTCCTTTATCTTCTGCTGACCGATATAGTCATCAAAATACATAGGACGCAGGGATTTCTCTATCTTTATGTCCTCTTCCTGCAATTGTGTGGAAATTACTCTTTTCACGTTTTGTTCCCCGTTTCTGTTTTAAGCTTACAGTTTTTTCAATCAGCCCATATTTTTGAGCGCAAGCTTCAGCACATCCTCTACATCCATATTCTCTGTGATATCAACCTTGGACACTGCCTTAAGACTCTCCGTAGATGAGTATCCAAGCGCATTGAGCGCCATGACAGCATCATTTTTCACAGTGCTGTTCATGGATACAGCAGCACCGGAAGTCTGATTCTCAAGCTTCTTTTCAAATGCATCCTCAAGCGACAGCTTGTCCTTTAAATCAAGTATCACTCTCTGAGCCGTCTTTGCACCTATTCCCGGTGCCTTTGATATAGCCTTTGAGTCGCCCGATAGAATCGCAAAACGCAAATCATCGGCAGGCAGAGTTGACAAAATGGCAAGGCCGCCCTTTGGTCCGATTCCGCTGACTGTAATCAGCATCTTAAAGATTTCAAGATCATCCTTGCTCAAAAAGCCATAAAGTATCATGGCATCCTCCCTGACACATAGGTAAGTGTAAATTTTTACATCCTCTCCCTCGTCAGGCAGCATATCAAAATACTGCGTCGGTATGTAAATGAGATAGCCTACACCTGCAGCCTCCACTACAATGCTGTCTATATTTTTTTCTGCAAGCTCTCCTTTTATATATGCATACATTGAATCCATTTGTTACTGTTTCGACTGTAGCCTGACACACAGGCATAAAACAGCAGCATCTCCTTTGTTATTAAATATACGTAGATTACAGCCCATTAAAATTATACATGAAAGCTGTCAGAAATCCTCAAAAGCACCTGTGAAGCTACTATTCCAATCACAAGTCCCGTGATGCATCCTGCCACAAGAAGCACCGGAATATAATACACTACGCTGTAGGTTGACAAAACTATAGCCGCAACTATTATCTGTCCTATATTGTGACACACTCCACCGACCAGGCTTATTGAGACAGAGCTGAATTTATCTGATTTCTTAAGCAGGTACATAACGATAAAGCTTAGTATACAGCCTGCCAGTGAATATATGATGCTGAACGCATTTCCAAACATAAAGCCTGAAAGCACCGCGCGAAATACACATAGCAGAAACGTCTCCATGGGTGCTGCTATATAAAGCATGATTACTGTCACAATATTGTAAGTCCAAGCTTCACTCCCGGTATGCCTACCGCAAACGGTATAAGTGACTCAACATAGCTTAGCACCAGTGCCAGTGCCATAAGCATACCAAGATATGCAATCTTTCTGGTTTTCATTTATCTCATTCTTTCTATAAAAATGTTCGTGTATCACTTGGATATCGAATCTATATCGGATTTCATGTCGCTTTTTACTGTCACAACAACCTTATTTGGCAGACAGATAATCGACTCTCCCTCCTTGGATATCGCCTTCTGCTTCACACACAGATGATCCGGACAGTCGGCAGAGGTCATATCCGCCACACCGCCCTTTATGACAAGAGTGTTAGTAACATCGCCATCGCCGTTTTTTATCTCAATTGTATCATCCTTTGAAAGCGGATATGTGCCATAGGCCCTTCCATCGATAGTCACCTCGACACATGCATCGCTATCCGTATCCTGCCCCTTTAAATATACAAGCTTCCATATAAGAAGCAGAGCGACAGAGATAATTACAATAACCGATATCAGGATTATATCATTTCTGCCAAAACGCTTACGCATCCTCTTTTATCTCTCCCATATAGTAAAAGCCTCTGCACTCATCAAGCTTCACATTGTAGATATTTCCAATCATATCCTCGGTACCCGGAAAATGTACAATTGAATTATTGTCCATACGTCCGGTCACATAGCCGTCCTTCTGGTCATCCATTTCCTCTGCAAGTACCGGCACCACTTTGCCCTCATAGCATTTTGCCTTTTCTGATGAGATTGTCTGAACCTCCTTTAAGAGCCTGTCAAACCTGTCCTTGACCACATCATCCGGCACCTGATTCTCCATGGTAGCTGCGCGTGTACCTGTTCTCTTTGAGTAAATAAATGTAAAAGCACTGTCATATCTGACCTGCTTAACAACATCCATTGTCTCAAGGAAATCCTCCTCAGTCTCTCCCGGGAAGCCCACAATGATATCAGTTGTGATTGCAATATCAGGAATCTGCTCACGAAGTCTCTTTACCTCGTCGAGATATTTTTCCTTGTCATAGTGCCTGTTCATCTCCTTAAGCACCCTTGAGCTTCCTGACTGAAGCGGCAGATGCATATGCTTGCACACCTTGTCGCACTCCTTTATCGCCATAATCAGGTCATCTGATAAATCCTTTGGATGAGATGTCATAAAACGAATCCTCTTAAGTCCCTCAATCTTATTGACCTCGCGAAGAAGCTCTGCAAAGGTTATAGGATTGTCAAGAGTTTTACCGTATGAGTTGACATTCTGTCCGAGAAGCATTATCTCGCACACTCCGTCTGCAACAAGCTTTTCTATCTCTCTTATGATATCCTTAGGCTCTCTGCTTCTCTCACGTCCTCTTACATATGGCACGATACAGTAGCTACAGAAATTGTTGCAGCCAAACATGATATTGACACCTGATTTGAAAGAGAACTTTCTCTTCACCGGCAGATCTTCGACAATCTGATTGGTATCCTTCCATATGTCAATCACCTGTGAGCCAGACTCGATATTGTTGCACAAAATCTCTGCAAACTTGAATATATTGTGGGTTCCGAATACGATATCTACAAACTTATAGTGCTTTTTGATATTTTCAACAACCTCCGGCTCCTGCATCATGCAGCCGCAGAGAGCAATCTTCATCAGAGGATTCTTTTTCTTGTAGTTCTGCAGATATCCAAGTCTGCCGTACACCTTGTTGTTAGCATTCTCACGTACGGTACAGGTGTTGTATACAATAAAATCCGAGTGCTCATCAGTTCCTTCCACGTAGCCTATCTGCTCGAGTATTCCGACAAGCTTTTCTGAGTCGCGGGCATTCATCTGACACCCGAATGTCTTTACAAAATAAGTCATAGGACGGCCGATTTCTTTAGATTTCTTTTCAACAAAATCCTTTGCCTTTTCCATGTAGTAATACTGCCTCTCAGGCTCATGTGCCGGTGGTGTCTTTGTTATATCTATATCGTAGCTCATGTTATATTATGTTTCCTCTCAAATTAATTCTATGATACTTTAGCTCACTATTCCCTGATCTGACCACTGCCGTAAATAATATATTTGTAGCTTGTCAGTGCTTCAAGCCCCATAGGTCCCCTTGCGTGAAGCTTCTGTGTGCTGATTCCTATCTCAGCTCCAAAGCCGAATTCATTTCCATCAGAAAATCTGGTTGAGGCATTTACATAAACGCATGCAGCATCTATTTCATTTAAGAACTTCTGTGCGTTGTCATAATCATTTGTGATGATTGCCTCTGAATGTGATGTGTTGTATCTGTTGATATGCTCGATTGCCTCATCAATGCTGTCAACAATCTTTACAGACATAATGTAATCAAGATACTCCATACCCCAGTCATCGGCAGTGGCCTCTGTCACATCATCTCTTCCGGCAAGAATTGCCTGCGCTCTTTCATCACAGCGCAGCTGTACATGATGCTCTCTTAGCTTGTCGTACAGCTTTGGCAGAAACTCCTCCGCTATGGCACTGTGTACTACAATCGACTCACATGCATTGCAGACACTGATTCTTTGTGTCTTTGCATTGTTAATAATATTAACAGCCATGTCAAAGTCAGCATCCTTGTCCACATATACATGGCAGTTGCCTGTACCGGTCTGGATGACAGGAATTGTGGCATTTTTGACAACATTTTGGATGAGTCCTGCACCACCTCTTGGTATGAGCACATCCACATACTGATCCATCTTCATAAACGCATTTGTTGTCTCTCTGTCTGTTGACTCAATAAGTGCAAGTGCAGCAGCAGAAACCAAATTGTCCGTCAAAGCCTTTTTTAAAGCCTTTACTATTGCGATATTGGTATTTATCGCATCACTTCCACCCTTTAATATGACACAGTTGCCTGTCTTAAAACACAGACCAAAGGCATCTGATGTGACATTTGGGCGAGCCTCAAAAATGATTCCCACAACACCGATTGCAACTCTTCTTTTTCCGATAATAAGGCCATTAGGACGCTTTGCCATAGACATCACTTCCCCAATTGGGTCTGCAAGCTTTGCTATCTGTCTGAGTCCGTCAGCCATGCCAAGGAGCCTGTCATGGTCAAGCGAGAGCCTGTCAATCATGCTCTTTGCCTTCATATTTTCCTCTGCTGTGGCCACATCCCTTTTGTTTGCCTCAAGGATTTCTTTTTCTGCCTTAAGCAGATTGTCCGCTGCATCATTTAATACTTTATTCTTGATATCCGTATCCAGTGTTCCTATCTTTACTCTGGCCTCGTATGCATCCGCACAAATTTTTTCTAAATCATTCATCAATAAACACCTCTCTCTTATCTGTTATCACCCCATCTAAGGGTACGTCATATTCATCTTCAAACGTCATGCTGCTAAGTAACTGGAAATCGTAGCCCACTCCAACTGCCATGACAGTATCTCTTTTTGTGAAAGACGATAAATATCTGTCATAAAAACCCTTTCCATAGCCGATTCTGTAACCGGTATCCGAAAATGCAAGCCCCGGCACTATCATAAGCGCCCTGCCATCCGCCTGCGTATACTCCTTCGTCATATCAGGCTCTTTAATATTAAATGAACCACAATTAAGCTCATCAAGGCTTCTTACCCTGTAAAAGGACATTTTATTGCCCGAAACCCTCGGATAATATATCCTTTTTGCTTTGTTTATTAAATAGGCAAAATACTCATCAGTATTCACTTCATTTCTGATAGCTGAATACAAAAGTATGTTGTCATAATCTCTGTCAAGCTCTAAAGCTATGAGCCTTTTATAAATGTCATGGCTCATACTGTGGCTCTCATCAGCACACAAAAGGCTCCCTTTGCTTTTTTAGCCTGCTACGAATTTCTTTTTTTGTTTCCATATTTCTCGCCGAGGTTCTCAACCGAACCGTCATCGTTTACCATATCGATATTGTTGAGCTGGTTTCTTAAATTCTTCTTCACGTTTGCTATATACTCCTTGCGCAAAAGATCCTGCTCCTTTTTCTCTGCCTCAGAAAGTCCCTCTGCCTGTGATTTTCTGTAAAGCTCATTGATTCGCTGTATTTTTTCCTGTGTCATAGCACTCTCCTGATTTCAAATTGATAGCTGATTACTGGCCGCCTGTAGATGTAGGTGCCATCTCTCTTTGTATATAATCCGCAAGCACAAACTCTGCATCCTTTGCCCTGTGGAAAAGTGTTCCTGTATATCTGTCATTCATAATGTCATATAAAATTCCCATATTGCCGCCGTTTGCGATAATCATATCGGCACCGGAATATGTGGCAATCTTTGCCGCTGTAAGCTTTGTCGCCATGCCGCCGGTTCCGACATCGCTACCGGTTGATGACTTTGCCATGCCAAGTATTTTCCTGTCAAGCGTATCAACCTCTCTGATAAGCTTTGCATCCGGATTGTCATGAGGATCGTCGGAATACAGTCCGTCTATATCAGATAGCAGTATGAGCAGATCAGCCTTCGTGATTGATGTAACAATAGCAGACAGCGTATCATTGTCACCAAACTGCATCTCGTATGTGCTTACCGTATCATTTTCATTGACAATAGGCACCACGTTCAGATCAAAAAGCTCCTCAAATGTATTCATAACATTGCGTCTGGAAACAGGATTGACTATGGTATTTTTGTCATGAGCACCTGTCCGGAATTCTGATTATACTCGGAAAAAAGCTTCTGATATGTCATCATCAGCCTGCCCTGTCCCACTGCGGCGCATGCCTGCTTTATTGAAATATCGCTCGGGCGCTCCTTTATGCCTATCACATCACGTCCAACCGCGATGGCGCCGGAGCTTACGAGGCACACATCCATACCGCTGTTTCTGTAATCACATATCGAGCGCACCAGACGCTCCATCTTTGAAAAATTGAGGCTTCCCGTCTCTGCATGTGTCAGCGTCGATGAACCTATCTTTATTACCACTCTTTTATAATTGTCCAAAAAACTCATTTTTATCATCTTTCCTATTGTAAGTCTAAATGCATACATAATTACATTACGCATACATTTACTACTTTACCATATATTCATACAAAATACAAAATTCATTTTTACTACTGTCTCATTTTTTTATTTGTGTTATTATATTTCTGTTGCTTTCGGTTTTAAATTTCATAAAGCCCGGACGCAAAGTTATATTTATGCTTTTACTATTTAAGCTTTAACTATAAATAATTTACAACCAGGAAATTAATAAAGGATGCATTATGAAAAATAAACTAAAACACCTTGTCCCTGTCCTTTTGGCGCTTGCCACAATAACAGGAAGTCTGTCTGCATGTGAATTAAAGCCCAAGGCTCAGCAGAAGGTTTCCAAACAGGGCTTCTACTTTGACACGATAATACAGATTACGCTTTATGGCACTACCGACGAAAAATACATAGACGGCTGCTTTGATATGGCAAAGAAATATGAGGATATGTTGTCAAACACAGTTAGTTACTCAGAGGTGAGCAAAATAAATGACGCTGCCGGCAAAGAATATGTCACAGTAAGCGATGATACACTTGAGCTCATAAAAAATGGCATCGAATACGGCGACACAAGTGACGGCAGGTTTGATATCACTATAGGAAAGCTGTCTGATTTGTGGAATTTTTCCGAAATAGCTGAAAATACCGACTCTAAAGATAATGAGGTGGATGCATCAGTCGTTCCGTCTGATGCGCAGATACAAAGCGAGCTGTCACATGTAAATTACCGCAATATACAGATTAACGGAAACGATGTGATGCTAACCGATTCAAAAGCAAAGCTTGACCTTGGTGGAATCGCAAAGGGCTTTATCGCCGATAAGATGAAGGCTTATTTACAGTCCAAAAAAATCACCTCAGGCATCATAAACCTGGGTGGCAATGTCCTCACTGTCGGTGAAAAATCCGACGGAAGTGATTATACAGTCGGCATACAAAAGCCCTTCGACGAGAGTGGTGAGCCCATATGCACTGTCAAAATCAAGGACAAATCCGTCGTCACCTCAGGTATCTACGAGCGATACTACAGAGTAGATGGCAAGCTATATCACCATATACTGGACACCACAACCGGCTATCCTGTCAAAAACAATCTGTACTCTGTCACCATCATAAGCGACTCCTCCTGCGACGGAGATGCCTTAAGCACCACATGCTTTGCTCTTGGCATTGATAAAGCAAAGGAGCTTATCAATTCCCTTTCCGGTGTTGAGGCAATATTTGTGACAGATGATTATAGCATTATCACGACATCAGATGAATATAACGTAAGCACAGAATAGCTGTATGCTTATAAAAAAGCTGCCACACATCATAATGATATGTGACAGCTTTTATGCATTATAAAATAATCTTCTTTGGACACTTCTCTGCGCAGATTCCGCAGCCTGTACATTTCTCCTGATCAATATAAGCTACATTGTCTACTACATGGACAGCATCTGACGGACAGTTCTTCTCGCACAGATGACAACCGATACAGCCCACTGAGCATGCCTTCATGACATCCTTGCCCTTATCCTTTGAGCTGCACTTTACAACGTGCTTTGTGTCATATGGAATAAGCTCGATGAGGTGCTTTGGACAAGCCTCTACGCACTTGCCGCATGCCTTGCATGTAAGCGGATTGACACATGCCACTCCGTCAACCACATGGATTGAATCAAAAGGACATGCCTTCACACAGCTTCCATAGCCAAGGCAGCCATAATTACATGACTTAGGTCCGCCGCCCGGTACAAATGACATGGCAACACAATCCTCTACTCCTGTATAGTCGTAGTCTGTATTTGCTTTGTCGCAGGTGCCGGCGCACTTTACAAATGCAACCTTCTTTACTCCGGCCTCAACCTTTACACCCATAATCTCGCTGACCTTTGCCGCAACAGGGTCTCCACCTACAGGACACTGTCCTACTGGTGCCTCTCCCTTTGCAATGGCGGCAGCAAGTCCGGAGCATCCGGCATATCCACAGCCACCACAGTTGTTGCCCGGAAGCACCTCAAGTATTGCTTCCTCTCTCGGGTCAACCTCTACTTTGAATTTTTCTCCTGAAATACCGAGGAAAAATCCAAGAATTATACCGACAGCTCCAACAACTAAAGCTGCAATAATAATCGCAGTAACATTCATATCACTTTTCCTCCAATCCTATACAGAAACCATTCCTGAGAATCCCATAAAGGCGATAGCCATAAGACACGCTGTAAGAAGCACGATGGCTGTTCCCTGGAAAGGCTTTGGAATATCATTATACTCAATCTTCTCACGTACACCAGCCATAAGCACGATGGCAATAAAGAAACCAAAGGCTGTGGCAAAGCCGTAAACTACACTCTCTAAGATATTGTAGCCCTTTGTTACACTGTTAAGTGCTACACCGAGTACGGCACAGTTTGTTGTGATAAGAGGCAGATACACACCGAGTGCCTTGTAAAGAGGCGGCATCTGTTTCTTTAAGAACATCTCTACAAACTGAACAAGTGCTGCAATTACAAGAATGAACACGATAGTCTGCAAATATGACAGATTAAGCGGATACAGTATAAAATTGTAAATAAGCTGTGTAACGAATGTGGCGATTGTGATAACGAAAATTACCGCACCACCCATTCCTGCAGCAGTTTTTGTGTTCTTTGATACGCCGAGGAAAGGACAGATACCAAGGAACTGGCTAAGTACTACGTTATTAACTATTGCATATGCTACTGCAATGAGCAGTAAATGACCTAATGTACCCATTATTTATCCCCTCCTTCTGTAGTGTTAGGCTCAACAGCGGCCTGTGCTGCTTTTGCTGATGGACATGATGCTCCACAATGTGCACAATCTCCTGAAAGGCAGCCTGCCGGCTCAGCAAGAGGTGTACCCTTTGCTTCCATCTTTTTACGGATGATATTCATGCCTGCAACGAGGAAGCCTAGTACGAGGAAAGCTCCCGGTGCCATGATAAAAATTGTGATTGGTGTAAACCAGTCACCGAAAATCTTGATGTTGAAAAATGTTCCTGCACCTAAGATTTCACGGATAAGTCCGATAATTGTAAGGCCCATGGTAAATCCAAGTCCCATTCCCATTCCATCAAAGATAGACTCTACAGGCGGATTCTTTGAAGCATAGCTCTCAGCACGTCCAAGGATGATACAGTTAACCACGATAAGTGGGATGTATACACCAAGTGCTGCTGAAAGACTAGGCAGATAAGCCTGCATTAAAAACTGTACTACTGTAACAAGAGATGCAACTATGACGATATACGCCGGCATACGCACTCCGTTAGGAATCACTTTTCTGAAAAGTGAAATCAAAAGGTTTGAACATATAAGTACTACCGTGGTGGAAAGTCCCATTCCAAGTCCGTTTACCGCACTGGATGTAACAGCCAGTGTAGGACACATACCAAGCATAAGTACAAAGGTAGGATTTTCCTTAATGATACCATTATATAAACGCTCTACATATTTGTTCATTAGTTGGCACCTCCCTGTAATTTATTCTGGAAGTAAGTAATAGCTGCGTTGCAGCCGTTGGCCATAGCCTTTGATGTGATGGTTGAGCCTGTGATGGCCTCAATCTCATCATCCTTTGAAGGTGTGGTCTTTACAACGTCGAACTTGTCTACTTTCTTGTTCTCAAACTGCTTGTAGAAATCAGCCTCCTCGGCCTTCATTCCAAGTCCCGGAGTCTCACTGATGCTTGTGATCGAGTAACCGTTTACAGTACCATCATTCTTGATACCTACAGAGAATGTGATACTTCCCTGGCTACCATCCTTGGCTGTAACTGTGATGACATAACCTAATGTCTCCTTGTTTGAATCAAGGGCAGTCTCAATATCATCGATTGTATCCTTGTAGCCCGCATCAGATACAAGCTTATCAGCTTCATCAGCATCATAATCATATTTCTCAAACGATTTTGCATCCGAAAATACTGCCTGATATGCTTTCTGTGCTGCTGCTTTATTGGCCTTGTCGATAGGATCTGCCGTGATTCCCTGAACCAGGGCAAGAATAAAACCAAGCACCAGAGTAAAGGCAGTTAAAATCAAAGCGTCATGTACAATACGTTTATTCATTCTTCTTTGCCTCCTTTACCATACCAAAGGCTCTAGGAATAGAAACCTTCTCAATAATAGGAACAAGGCAGTTGCTTAAGATGATAGCAAAGGAAACACCCTCTGCATTGGCACCGAAGCAACGGAATACTCCTGTCAATATACCACAGCAGATACCGAATATTATCTTGCCCATCGGCGTAATCGGGCTTGTGACATAATCGGTCGCCATGAAAAATGCACCGAGCATCAATCCACCACCGCAGAGCTCTGCAACAACATAGTTGATATCAAACTGCTGTGCTCCGAAAAGGAACATGAAAACAGCAAATGTAATAATGTAAGATGCAGGAATCTTTAAATCAATGACTCCAAGTAAAATCATGATGATAGCACCTATTAAAATAGCTATAACTGATGTCTCACCGATTGTTCCTGCAGTATTTCCTATAAGCATATCCCTTACATTGACACTTGAAAGCCCCTCATTTTTGATGAGCGCAAGTGGTGTTGCTCCTGAGTATACATCCACACCGTTTCTTGTGACATTGAAATTAGTCATATCAGCCGCAAATGCGATGAGAAGGAAGCATCTTCCACCAAGTGCCGGGTTCATAAAGTTCTGTCCGAGTCCTCCGAACATACACTTGACAATGATGATTGCAAATACTCCACCGAGTACAGCCTCCCACCATGGAAGTGCAACCGGAAGGTTTAGTGCTAAAAGCAGTCCTGTAACAACCGCACTAAGGTCTGTAATTGTGCTCTTTTTCTTAACTATGTAGTCAAACACCCATTCTGATGCCACACACGATGCGATGGTAAGCAGAATGATAAAAAGTGCTCTAAATCCAAAATTGTAAATACCAAAAAGACTTGCCGGGAGTAATGCTATAATGACATAAAGCATTATTCTGTCAGTGGAATCCTTGGCACGTACATGTGGTGATGATGAAACATGATATAAATCACTCACTTTAATCCACCTCTTTCTTTATTTTTTGCTGGCCTGTTTTCTCTTTTCAGCGAGAACAAGCTTCTTCATTGTCTTAATAGGCTGAGCCACCTGTCTCCTTGACGGACATGCAAATGAACAGCTTCCACACTCAATACACTCAAGTCCGTGCCACTTCTCAAACTCATCCATCTGTCCACGCAAACCAAACTTCGCAAGACGGCTTGGAATGAGCTGCTCAGGACATGCCTCCACGCAACGACCGCAGTTAATGCAGGCCTGTGGCTCAAATGCTGCCACCTCATCATGTGTGAAGCACAGTATTGATGAAGAGGTCTTTGTAGTAGGGATATCAAGACTAAACATGGCAAAGCCCATCATAGGCCCGCCTGATATAATCTTCTCCGGCTGGCTCTTAAAGCCACCTGCAGCATCAACCAGCTCCTGATATGAGGTACCGATGCTGTATAAAATATTGGAAGGATTCTTCACAGCATCTCCTGTAACTGTTGAAATACGCTTAAGGACTGGCTGTCCATTCTTTACGGCATTGTAGACAGCAATAATTGTCTCTACATTATCAACGATACAGCCTGCATCAGCAGGGAGCATCTTAGAATTGATGGCTCTGCCGGTTGTAGCATAGATGAGCTGTCTCTCACCACCCTGTGGGTACTTTGTCATAAGCGGACAAACCTCAATACGTGGCTCATCCTTTGTGAGCTCTGTGAGCTTTTCGATACAGTCAGGCTTATTATCCTCTATACCAAGAATACCCTTTGCATTGTCAAAAAGCTGAAGTATGATCTTCATGCCGCCAATTAATTCCTCAGGATTCTCAAGCATACGTCTGTAGTCAGATGTGAGGTAAGGCTCACACTCTGCGCAGTTTGCGATAATATACTCAATCTTGTCCGGCTCCTTTGGAGAAAGCTTTACATGTGTAGGGAAACCGGCACCGCCCATGCCGACAACTCCCGCATTCTTGACCTTCTCGATGATTTCTTCCTTTGAAAGCGCAGTGACATCCTCGACGCTCTCATATGTTGTCTCAGTAAACATGCCATCATTTTCGATAACAATACTGTCAACCATATCGCCGACCGCCACACGTCGCTTCTCAATAGCCTTAACTTTTCCTGACACTGATGAATAGATAGGTGATGAAACAAAGCCACCGGCCTCTGCTATCATCTGTCCCTTCAACACAGTGTCACCTACGGCAACAACAGGCTTAGCCGGTGCGCCGATATGCTGCGAAACCGGATATACCATGTCGCCCTTGGGCAAAACTTCTTTAATTGGTGAATCCTTAGACAGCTCTTTGCCATCATATGGATGAACACCGCCAATAAACGTTTTATGACCCATTTTTGTGCCCCTCTTTCTTTTAGATTAATAACGTGGAAATGCTATTGCACATTACTATTCCTATTATACCACTTATGATTTTTAGTTAAATAGTATATTATGTACTTTTTTTAATACTTTATGTTATAATGTTTATACAAATGATATTCAAGGCAGGAATCGAGAAATGAAAATATTTCACAATGAAGAAATTTACATAAAAACCGATAATTTTTCAGACAGCATATTTAAAGAAAACACTATGTTCTTTGATATTGAGACAACAGGCTTTTCACCGGTGAAAGCGATTGTCTACATGATAGGCTGTGCAAGGCGCATTAAAAACCGTATTGTAATAGACCAGTATTTTGCCGAATCTGTCGATGACGAAGCAGCTGTAATTGAAGCCTTCGCAGGAAGTTTGTCAGGTTGCAGCACTATCATATCCTTCAATGGTGTCGGTTTTGATATACCATTTTTAAAGAATAAATACAAGAAATATAAGCAGGAAGACCCCTTCTGTAATGTGCAGATACTCGATATCTTTAAGGAACTTTCCCCGATAAAGCCTCTTTTGTGCCTCGAAAACTACAAACAAAAAAGCATCGAAGCATTTCTGGGTATAGATAGGGAGGATAAATATTCCGGTGGTGAACTCATAAACGTTTATTATGAATATCTTGCCCAAAAGGACGACGAAAAGCTATCCCTGCTTTTGACACACAACTACGAGGATGTCCTTGGCATGACAAAGCTCCTTAGTATACTTTCGTATAAAGAATGCATACATGGCATTGCAGATATCACCGGTGTATCCGTAAACCCATATACAGCTTATGACGGCAGCCTGATGAATGAGCTTATCATATCATTTGCAAATAAATTCTCCGTTCCAAAATCTGTAAGCTTCCATGACAATGACATCTATCTGACCATCGGCACTACAAAAAGCTATGTGCGTGCAGAGATATTCGAGGGGGAAATGCGCCATTTTTACAGCGATTACAAAAATTACTACTATCTGCCAAAGGAGGACATGGCCATACACAAGAGCGTCGCAGCATATGTCGACCACGAATACCGCGAAAAATGCAAGGCGTACAACTGCTATGTGCGCAAAACCGGTACCTTCATCAGACAGTACTCTGACTTCATGAAGCCAGAGTTTCGATTCGATATAAAGGATAAGTACAGCTATTCCTGCTGACTGAAGATTTTATAAATTCAAAACAGATGGTACTGTCATATGTAAAACATATAACAGACCATCTGTTTAACCTCTGATAAGATATCATGGCTTACCTGAAATAGAAACTGCTTAATCTCTCAAAGCCGAGCTCACGATATGTAGTTATCTGCTCAGTACTGCCTATAAACAGTATTCCCTTGGATTTTAAAGTATTGAAGAAATTTTTGTATATCATATCCTTCGCATCATCGGTAAAATAAATCACCACATTCCTGCACAGGATAAGATCGTAATCCTTTGGATATGAATCCTTCAACAGATTGTGTTCCTTAAAGGTCACACATCGCTTGATATCATCAGATATCTTGTATGAGCCCTCCACCTGGGTAAAGTACTTCTTCTTCAGGTCAGCCGGCACATTTTCTACAGACTTTGCGCTGTAAAGCCCGGCTTTAGCACTCGCAATCACCTGGTCGTCAATATCTGTAGCCAGTATCTTTATACGAGACAATGGAACATGCTTCGAAAAAGCCATGGCAAGCGAATACGGCTCGTCCCCTGTTGAGCATGCCGCGCTCCATATCTTAATAGTCCCTGTATTGTTCTTTAATATCTCAGGAATGACCTCTCTGTCCAAAAAACTCCACTGATCAGGATTCCTATAGAACTCAGATACATTGATAGTGATAAAATTGATAAACTGTTTAAACTTAGCCTTATCTGCAGAAATCATATCAATGTATGTCTCATAAGAATCAGCCCCGTTTTTTTTCGCAAGAGTATCAATACGCCTGCGCATCTGCTTTTCTTTATAATAATTGAGATCTATCTGCGTCAGCCTGTACACTTCATTTTTAAACCATTCATAATGATCAAACATCACAATCCTCCAATAGGTGCCACCCGATACAAATAAAAGCTGCCATATAATTATATATGACAGCTTTAAAATCAAAAACTACTCGTTATCAGAAGCAACCTCATCGATATTTACATCTGCAACATCTGCTCCATCATCCTCTGAATCAAGGAGAGCCTTCATGCTTAAGCTGATTTTCTTATCGTCCTCATTGAACTCAACAACCTTAGCCTCAACCTCCTGACCAATCTTGAGAACATCTGATGGCTTCTCAACATGATCCTTTGAAATCTGTGAAACATGAAGAAGTGCGTCAACACCAGGAGCAAGCTCGATGAATGCACCAAAATCTGTCATTCTGGCTACTTTGCCCTTTACGATATTGCCAGGAGCAAATTTCTCTGTTGCACCATTCCATGGATTCTCGTCATCAAACTTCATTGAAAGAGCAATCTTAGAACCATTGATGTTCTTAACAAATACTCTTACAGTCTGTCCAACAGTGAATACCTTCTTAGGGTTCTCTACTCTGCCCCAAGACATCTCTGAGATATGAAGTAATCCGTCTACTCCGCCAAGATCGATGAATGCGCCGAAATCTGTAACATTCTTAACTGTTCCTTCGATTACATCGCCAACGTGAAGATTTGCAAGAAGCTCTTCCTGCTGTTTAGCCTTCTGCTCAACGAGTAATACCTTTCTATTTCCGATAATACGTCTCTTTCTTGGATCGAACTCTGTGATGATAAACTCAATCTCCTGATCCTTGAACTTGTTGAGATCCTTCTCATAAGTATCTGATACAAGGCTTGCAGGGATGAATACTCTTGTCTCATCAACACTGACACATACACCACCGGCTAATACCTGTGTAACTTTTGCCTTTAATACTTCCTGGTTCTCAAAAGCCTCCTCAAGACGCTTGCTGCCCTTCTCTGCCTGAAGGCGCTTGTAAGAAAGGATAACCTGACCCTCGCCATCGTTAAGCTTAACTACCTTGGCTTCCATCTTGTCGCCAACCTTTACAACAGTAGTAAGATCTACGTTCGGCTCATTTGTGTACTCGTTTCTAGTAATAATTCCGTCTGATTTGTATCCAATATTTAAGAAAATCTCGTCAGGTTTAACATCAATAACGGTACCTTCTACCACTTCTCCATTTCTTATAGTTTTAAAAGATTCTTCCAGCATTTGTTCAAAGCTCATTTCTGACATTCTTTGAAACCTCCTCAATGATATTATTTGGGGTTGAAGCCCCTGCTGTAATACCTACGTTATTGTTGGACCTGATTTGTGTATAATCCATTTCGTCACTTGTCTGTATATAGTAAGTATTTTTGCATTCGTTTTTACATATTTCAAATAGCTTCTGTGTATTGGAGCTGTGCCTGTCGCCTATGACAATCATGACATCTGAGCACTGTGCTACCTTTCTTGCTTCGGTCTGTCTGACCTCTGTAGCATTACAGATTGTATTTAAAACACTTACATCATAACTCTTTTTCGAAATAATTTCAACTAAATCTTGAAATTTTATTGTAGTTAAATGTCGTTTGTGACACTATGCTATAGTTTTTTTGTACTTATTTTTCATTGTAATTTTCGGCTATCCTCAGG
>ENA-OQJR01000032-OQJR01000032.1-human-gut-metagenome-genome-assembly--contig:-NODE-32-length-34785-cov-3.562092_pt1 | contig 34785 bp, 40 predicted proteins | sample MGYA00242614_ERZ504781 | MGnify/ENA primary metagenome ERZ504781 (study PRJEB26092, sample SAMD00036365) | human gut metagenome | host: Homo sapiens | study: EMG produced TPA metagenomics assembly of...
CCTGTAAATACAATGAAGAAATGGAAAAAATTAGAAAACGTTCCTGTTGATAATTTTTTGTGTATGTTATTCAGCATCTTTTAGAATATATCCTACACTACGAAGTGTTTGTAGATTTTTAGCAAAACTTGTTCCTTTTAATTTTTTGCGAATCTTAGAAACATAAACTTCAACAACTGAAATTGTAGTATCGCTATCAAATCCCCAAATACGGTCAAAAATTTGTGATTTTGGCAAAATAACATTTTGGTTTTGCAAGAAATAAACCAGTAAATCAAATTCTTTACCTAGTAACTCAACCTTTTCACCGTTAACAGTTGTTGTGTTAGTTGATGTATCGGCTGTTAATTCGTGGTAAGAAAGAGTATTATCGTTGAATTTTCCAGAGCGTTTCAAAAGCGCTTGAATGCGCATCTTTAATTCTTCAAGATAAAATGGTTTTGTCAAATAGTCATCTGCACCAAGTTCAAAGCCATGTCCTTTATCATCAAGGCTTTCTTTTGCAGTCATAATTAAGACAGGTGTCGTAATACCTTGTTCACGTAATTCTTTCAGAACTTGGAAACCACCTTTTTCTGGCAACATCAGATCAAGCAAAATAAGGTCATAAACACCACTTTCTGCCTCATAAAGTCCTTCTTCACCATCAAAGACTTGCATAACATCCGCAAAATCGTCTAAAAAATCAAAGATTGAATTCGATAAACTCAAATCATCTTCTACTAATAAAATCTTAATCATATATCTGCTCCCTTATTTACCTTATTATATCATGACTTGACCCTTAGGTCTAAGTATTTAATGCAATTAATTTAGTTTACCAAAAGGATATCGAAACCAACTTAAGATTTCCTAAAAACATAAAAAAGCGTCTGAGTTTTCACTCAAACACCCTTTATAAGCACTGCTTATTTTACTGCTGCAAGAGCTTCTTCGACAGCAACTTTACTTGTGCTAATCAAATCAAGACGTGCAGAGATTTCTTTGATACCCATTGTGATGTTACGGCTGATAGCCATGTCATTTAATTGTGGTTCAAAGAAAGCTTTGTATTCTTCAAGACGTTCAGTTGTCTTGAATGAGTTGGCTGGGTAAATAACGAATTTGTCAAAACTCATGTCACCACCAAGGGCGGCTTTGATCCAATCCCAGTTTTCACGAGCCCAAGTCCAAAATGCCCCTTGAGAAAATGGTTTGTCAAGGAATGGACGGTACCAGCTCATCGCCAAGTCCTGAGGTTTAACAACGTCTTTATTTTTCAATTCTGCCAAGACACGTTCAACCGTTGCATTTTCTTTTGTATTTGACAATGCTGAAGCTAATTGACGTTTGAAGTTACCATCATTAGTTTTCACATAAGTATCAAGGTATAGAGATACTAATTCTTCAGTTTCAGCGTGTTTGATTTGGTTGGCAAGAACTGACATACGAATTGAGGCTGGAATCGTTTCGATGTTGTCTTTGTGTTGGTGGAAAATAGCCTCCGCTTTTGTGACAGCATCTTCATTATCAGCATACAACATTAATGAAATAGTGTTTTGACGAACCATTTCATCTTCGTCTGATTCACCAGCTTTTGGTTCAAATCCTAAGCGTTCGTAGTTTTTTTGCATCAAGCGACTAATCAAAGCTTTAAATTGTGCTTGTGCTTGACTTCCTTCCTCTAAGAAGATATCCAAACCTTCAACAACTTGAGAAATAGCTTCTGCTACCAAGTATGATGTTTCATCAGAAAGTTTTGTCAAAAGTGGAACTAACTCAGCGTAAGAAATTTCACCACTTTCAGCAAGCAAACGACGTTCTTGGATAACTTGAAGTTTTGAAACAGTATCGAGTTCAGTCAATTGTTCAAGAACTGTATTTAACAACTCACCTTTGTAGTTTGTAATGTAGTGAGCAGTATTTTCTGTATTTAGGCGGAAAGCCCCTTCGTTTTCAGCAGCAAGTTTGCTGTAATTTGGAATTTCAAGGTGAGCTTGCGTTAAAGTATCTGGAAGACCTTTCCAATTGCTGTTAAGTGGAATTGGCCAAATACGGTTTTCATCAACATTTTCACCGATGAAGAATTGTTTTTGGCTAAGAACGAGTGTATCATCAACCACTTCAGCAGTAACCACTGGATATCCTGGTTGTTCTAACCATGCATCCATAAATGCTGCAACATCTTTTCCTGATGCTTCTGATAAAGCATCCCAAAGGTCACGACCGATTGTATTGCTATATTGATGTTTTTCAAAGTAAATTTTAAGACCTGCACGGAAATCGTCATCTCCTAACCAGCGACGAAGCATGTGCATCAAGCGGCTACCTTTGGCGTAAACGATAGCTGGATCAAACAAAGTATTGATTTCATCAGGGTGCTTAACTTCAACGTGAACTGATTGAACACCATCAGTAGCATCACGTTTAAGTGCTAATGGAAGGCCACCTGTTTGGAAATCTTCAAAGATATTCCATGATGGTTCAATAGCATCAACAGAAACATATTCCATCATGTTGGCAAATGATTCATTCAACCATAAATCATCCCACCATTTCATTGTAACAAGGTTACCAAACCATTGGTGAGCTAATTCGTGAGCAACAACAAGCGCAACACTTTGGCGGCTCTTAACAGTTGAGTTCTCATCAACAAGAAGATAAACTTCACGATAAGTTACCAATCCCCAGTTTTCCATAGCTCCAGCCGAGAAATCAGGAAGGGCAACGTGATATGACAATGGAATTGGGTATTTAACACCGAAGTATTCTTCGTAAAAGTCAATAACACGAACAGCAATATCAAGTGAGAAATCTAATGCTTTAAGAGCATGCGCTTTTGTAGAGAAGACTCCTACTTCTGTTCCGTTCTTAGTTTTAGCTGTTTTACCTTGCAAATAACCAAGAGCAAACGCAAGCAAGTATGATGACATACGAGGTGTTGTATCAAATGTCCATAGTCCAGTTTCTTTACGACGTTCAGCATCAACTTCAGGCATATTTGAAAGAACAATTTCACCTTCTGTTTGGTCAAATTTGATACTCAAGTCAAATGTTGCTTTTGCTTCTGGCTCATCGATACATGGGAATGCTTCACGCGCAAAGTGACTTTCAAATTGAGTTGAGATTACTTCTTTTTTAACACCATCAACAGTGTAATATGATGGGTAAATTCCAGTCATGTTATCAGTAATATTACCTGAAAACTCAACAACAAGTGTCATTATTCCTGTTTCTGGTAACTCAACATGAACAGCTTCATTGTCGTTGTCAATCGTAAACTCAAGGGTTTGATTATCTAACAAAACAGAAGCAACCGTTAAATCTTTCTGGTGGAATGAAATAACATTATCTAAAGCTTCACCACTAATGGCAACGTTACCTGAAAAAGTTTTAGCTTGACGGTTGATATCAAGGAAAATATTATAATTTTCAGGAACAAACTTTTCAATAAAATGTTCTACAGTTTTCATATAACTCCTTTAAAACGTAGAATGAGGACCAACATATTGTTTGCCCCATATCACTTAATCTTTTAAAATTTAAGTTTGGTACCAAGTATTGTTATCATTTTTTGCAAATATCAGAATTGACACACAATACTTTCAAACTTCATCATTATATCACAAAATATGATATATGTCAGTTTTAAAAATCTTGTAAACAAAAGAAGGTTACCACTAGCAGGCAGCCTTTCTTTTGTTTATAATTCAATTATTTTTCCTGTTTTAAGGTAAATAACCCATTCACAAAGGTTACGAGCATAGTCACCAATACGTTCTAAGTAAGTGATAACTTGAAGATATTCTTTACCAGCAAATACTGTATCTGGTTGTTGGCGGATTGATTCAACAGCCATATTTTGAATTTCTTTAAAGTAATTATCGATCACTTCATCAGAAGCAGCGACTTCATAAGCACGTTCTTCATCACCAATCACATAAACGTCAAGTGCTTCTTCGACCATGTTACGAACAGCTTTACCCATTTTTTTGATTTCTACTTCTACTTCTGGCAAACGTTCTTCACCTTTAACGCGAATAGTTGCTTTTGCGATAGATGCTGCATGGTCACCCATACGTTCAACATCACTTGAAGCTTTCAAAACAGTGATAACTGTACGCAAATCTTGTGATACAGGTTGTTGAAGAGCGATAATCTCGAGAGATTTCTTTTCAAGCTTAGTTTCAAAGTTATTGACAATTTCATCACCCTCGATAACTTCTTTTGCCAATTCACGGTCATGGCTGATGAATGCTTGAACTGTTTTGTTAATTTGTGACAACACTTCAGTACCCATAGCATAGAATTGGTTATGCAATTTTTCTAATTCATCATCAAATTTTGATCTTAACATAGTATCATCTCCTTTTGAGTGTTCCCAAAACTAACCAAATTTACCAGTGATATAATCTTCGGTTTCTTTGCATTTAGGATTCATGAACATTTCATGAGTTTTTCCGTATTCAATAAGTTTACCATCTAGGAAGAAACCTGTACGGTCTGAAATACGTGAAGCTTGTTGCATTGAACGTGTTACAAGAAGCATAGTGTATTTATCTTTCAAACTATAAAGAGTATCTTCAACCTTACCAGCTGAGATTGGATCAAGCGCTGATGTCGGTTCGTCAAGTAAAATGATTTTTGGACTTGTCGCTAAAACACGCGCGACACAAACACGTTGCTGCTGACCACCAGACAAGCCAAGGGCTGAATCGTGCAAACGGTCTTTTACTTCATCCCAGATTGAAGCTCCAATCAAAGAACTTTCAACCGCTTCATCTAAAACTTGCTTATCTTTAATTCCTTTTAGACGTAGGCCATAAACAATATTTTCATAGATTGACATTGGAAATGGATTTGGTTGTTGGAAAACCATTCCAATTTCTTTACGAAGTTCAACGGTATCTGTTCGTGGACTATAAATGTTATGTCCATTATAAACGATTGAGCCTGTTAATGTCACCTCTGGATTCAAATCTCCCATTCGGTTAATTGAACGAAGAAGAGTTGATTTACCTGAACCAGATGGACCAATAAGTGCTGTGATTTCATTAGGATAGAAATCCATAGAGACATTATTGAGCGCTTTTTTCTTATTATAGTAAACAGATAAGTCTCTTACTTTTAAAATAGGTTCTGTCATGTCTTGCCTTTCTAACCAAAGTGTCCTGACACATAATCGCTAGTTGATTGCAATTTAGCATTTTGGAAAATATTATTAGTTTTATCGTATTCGATCAAATCCCCCAAATAGAAGAAGGCTGTATAATCACTAGCACGTGCAGCTTGTTGCATGTATGAGTAACATAATGATTGTGTAATTTTTTTTCAACTTCAAACATCGTATCTTCTAATTGCATTGTTGCAACTGGGGTCGAGGGCTGATGCAGGTTCGTCCATCAAAAGATATTGGTTTTACAGCAATGGCACGAGCAATACACAAACGTTGTTGTTGACCACCTGAAAGTGTAAAGGCTGATTTGTGCAAATCATCTTTTACTTGATCCCAGAGAGCAGCTTGTTTTAGAGAAGTTTCAACAATTTCATCTAAAAATTGTTTATCTTTGACACCTGCACGCTCATAAGCAAATGTAATATTTTTATAAATTGATTTAGCAAATGGATTTGGCCGTTGGAAAACCATTCCGATGTGCTTACGCATTTCGTAAACATTAATGTTTTTGGCATTAACATCAATACCTTCGTACAAAATTTGTCCAGTGACTTTTGCAATGTCAATAGTATCGTTCATACGATTTAGACTACGAAGAAAAGTTGATTTACCACATCCTGAAGGTCCGATAAGAGCAGTGATTTTATTTTTTTCAAACTGCATATCAATTCCCTTGATAGCTTCTTTTTGACCATAGTAAACATGAAGGTCTTTTGTAGCTAGGGCTAATTTTTCTTCAGGAAAAGTAATAATATGTCTTTCATTCCAGTTATACTTTGTCATCTCTTCTCCTTTATTTTGCTGACGTTAATTTGGCGTGAAGCTTTTTACCGATATAACGTGCTGAGAGGTTGAAAATTAAGATGAAAATCAAAAGAACTGCAGCACTTCCTTGCGATACTTGAGTCGCATCAGGAATCGTTCCTTCACTATTAACTTTCCAAATGTGAACAGCCAAAGTTTCGGCTTGACGGAAAATTGAAATCGGACTTGTAACGCTTAGCGGATTCCAGTTTGACCAATCAAGAGCTGGTGCTGATTGACCAGCTGTGTAAATAAGCGCTGCTGCTTCACCAAAGATACGACCTGAGGCAAGAACAATACCAGTCACAATACTTGGAAGAGCTTCTGGAATTACCACATGAACTACTGTTTCCCAACGTGACAAACCGAGTGCAAGTCCTGCTTCACGTTGTGTGTGGTGAACATTACGAAGACCGTCTTCAACATTACGTGTCATTTGAGGAAGGTTGAAGACAGTAAGTGCAAGGGCACCTGAGATAATTGAAAATCCATATTGAAATTGAACAACGAAAATCAGATAACCAAACAAACCGACAACAACAGATGGTAAAGATGAAAGGATTTCAATACATGTTCTGATGAAGTTTGTAAAGCGTCCTTTTTTCGCGTATTCAGATAAGTAAATTCCTGCTCCCATTGATAAAGGAATAGAAATAACCAATGTGATTACCAAAAGAAAGAGGGAATTATACAATTGAATCCCAATACCACCACCTGCTTCATACGATGATGATTTACCAGTCAAGAATGACCAGTTAACATGAGGTAATCCATTTACCAAGATATATAGTAGTAATGATGCCAAAATCGCAACAATAATTCCAGCAATTGTATAGAGAATTCCTGTTGCTAACTTATCAAATTTCTTAGCGTGCATAGTTTCTCTTTCTTTCTCTTGTAATAAATTTAACAAGCATATTGAATCCTAAACTCATAATGAGTAGAACCAACGCTAGTGACCAAAGAACATTATTTTGAACAGTTCCCATAACGGTATTACCGATTCCCATTGTAAGAACGGATGTTAGGGTTGCTGCTGGAGTTGTTAGAGATGTTGGTACAACAGCTGAGTTACCAACGACCATTTGGATAGCCAAGGCTTCACCAAAGGCACGTGCCATACCGAAAATAACTGCGGTAAAGATACCAGGTCTAGCAGCATTTAAAATAACTCGCCAGATTGTTTGCCAACGAGTAGCTCCCATCGCTAAACTAGCTTCTTTATAATGTCTTGGCACTGCTTTTAAACTATCAATTGTCATGAAAGTTACCGTTGGTAAAATCATAACAAACAAAACGCAGACACCAGATAAGATACCAAACCCAGTTCCACCAAAGATAGAACGTGTAAAGGGTACGATAACTTGCAAACCAATGAATCCATAAACAACAGATGGAATACCTGTTAATAATTCAATAGCTGGTTGAAGAATTTTGGCTCCATATTTTGGAGAAATTTCTGTCATAAAGACTGCTGCACCAATAGCAATCGGAGTTGCTACTAAGGCAGATAAAATAGTTACAATAAATGATCCTAAAATCATCGGAAGAGCTCCAAATGATCCTGAACTTGGATCCCACTTACTTCCAAAGAGGAATGTGATTGGATTAACACCATCGACAAAGAAAGTTGATAATCCTTTTTGGGCAACGAAGATTAAAATCATTGCCACGATGAAAACAATCAGTACTAAACAAAAGAATGTGATGCCTTTTCCGAACTTCTCAAGGCGAGAATTTTTTGAAGGCGTTGTTAACTGTTTCTCAAGATCTTGATTTCTCATAGTATCTCCTTATTTTGCTGTAACAGTACCATCAGCTGATTTGGTAACTTTCATTTCATTAACTGAAATGTAGCCCATATGTTCAACGATCCCTTCTTGAACTTCATCACTCATGACGTAATCCAAAAATTCTTTAGTCAAACCTGTTGGTTTACCTTTCGTGTACATATGTTCATATGACCAAAGCGGCCAATTGTTTTTAGTTACATTTTCGGTTGTTGGTTTGTATCCATTTAGACGAATAGTCTTAACAGAACTATCAACGTAAGCAAAAGCAAGATAAGAAATAGCTCCTGGAGTTTGCGAAACAATTGACTTAACCATACCGTTTGAGTCTTGTTCTTGACTTTGAATAGCTGGATCACCTTTCATGATGATGCCATCAAATGTCGCACGTGACCCCGAACTTGCTGCACGGTTAATAATTGAAATAGTTAAGTCTGGCCCACCAACTTCTTTCCAGTTAGTAATTTTACCTGTAAAGATTTGGTGCAATTGCTCAGTTGTTAGATTGTTAACAGATACCTTTTTGTTAACAATAACTGCAAGACCTGCTACTGCTACTTGGTGATCAACCAACTTATCAGCATTGATACCTTCTTTTTCTTCTGCGAAAACATCGCTATTACCAATTTGAACAGCCCCTGACTGAACTTGTGAAAGACCTGTACCAGATCCACCACCTTGGACATTGACTGTCTTACCAATATTCGTCGATCCGAACTCATCAGCGGCAGCTTCAACAAGTGGTTGTAGAGCTGTCGATCCTACACTGGTAATCGACTGACCCTTGTCAATCCAGCTTGAGCAACCAGATAATATAAAGGCTACTGAGGTAGCTAGCAATAAAAAGCTAAGAATTTTCATTTTTTTCATTTGCGATTCCTACTTCTTTTTTGAAAATAAAAAGTAATTGACATGAAGTGTTACAAACACCCCACATGCAAATAGTAACATATCACTGAAAACTTGAAAAGTGGTTTTCAGGCCATCACATTCAAAAATTGTACCTATAACAGTTTAAGGATTAAAACGAAGTCCTTTTGGGAAGTAATTTTTCAGAATATTTCCAGTAACTTTTGCAAAACCTATTCCGTTACCGTTTACAGAAACTAAATACCAACCATTTTGTAATGGTTTTTCTAAGTTTATGACATTTCCTGTAACATAAACCTTGAACTGTTCTATATCAATTTCTACAAACTGTTCTACGTCATTTGGCGAAAGAGCTAATCCAAATGCAAAAGATGGTTCAAAACGATTTTTCTTAAATGTTCCAAGATGAAGTCCATTTCGAGCAATTTTTAGTTTACCTAAATCAGGCAGTCCTTCTGGCAACAAATAAAGGTTATCACCAAAAGTTTGTAAAAGACCTTTAAGTTCAACTTTTAGATGTTTTTTGGCGAAATCTTGCCATAAATTAAGCTGATCTTTTGTTAGATTAGATTTTACAGGTTTGACTTTTCGGTGAGCTGGTTCTCTCGTATCATGTAGCTTAGCAACAAATTGTCCTTCACCTTTAAAACGGTGTGGATACATACGAGCAACTTCTGGCATGTCAATCCCTTCAGCCATTCCATTGATTTTTTCAATAGGAAGAAGTTCAAGATAATCGTATTCTGACAATAGCCAATTAACAACGCCTTCATTTTCCTCTGGAGACCAAGTACATGTTGAGTAAACCAGTGTTCCTCCAAACGCTAGCATTTTCATTGCTTCTTCTAAAATCTCTTTTTGAAGACTGGCGCATTCTGCAGGATAACCTTCGTGCCAATACTGAGTAGCTTGGGGATCTTTACGAAACATGCCCTCTCCAGAACAAGGTCCATCAAAAACAATCAAATCAAAGTATTCTTTGAAAACTTTGGCTAATCTGTCTGAACTTTCATTAGTTACCACAACATTTTTAGCTCCGAAACGTTCCACATTCTCAACCAAAATCTTACTGCGTTTGTTAGAAATTTCATTGCTTACTAAAACACCAGTATTATTCATATAACTAAGAAGATGAGTGGATTTTCCACCAGGAGCTGCTGCTAAATCAAGCACTCGCATATGCTCACTTGTTGCTGCAACTTGAGCAACCATTTGAGCAGCAGGTTCTTGTGAATAGACAAGGCCCGAAACATGTTCAGGTGACTTACCAGATATTTTTCCATAATGACCCCATGGGGTATTTGGAATAGGATCCTCAAAAACATGCTGAGTATTTTTCAGAGGATTTACACGAAATCCAGAGACAGCTTCTTGATCAAATGTAGCAAAGAAATCATCTGCTTCTTGTCCAAGAAGATTACGGTATTTTTCAATAAATTTATCAGGTAATTTCATACTTATATGATAACAATTTCACATGTTAATTACAACTTTAAGATAATGATATGACTGATTTTGTAGGTAGTTAAAAAGAAAAAAGCAGTTCGTTTTTGAACCGCTTATCTTACTGTAAAAATCCTGAAAAAAAGATTTGATTTCAAAGATTTTCGTGATTTTCATAACTAATATCACAATCTAAAACAACTTTTTATCTCACTGTGACGAACTCCTCAGACCCTGTTGGATGAATAGTTCAAAAGCTTTGGGAAAGCTTTTGAAGGCGAATGAGAACCCTTTCGCAATTTTAATGAAAGGCATTCAGATAACTAAAAAGAAGAGAATCTCTATAGCTGAAAAAATCTACTCTTTGCTTATCTCATCGTAACGAACTCCTCAGACCCCGTTGGATGAATGGCTACCGTATTATCAAAATCTTCCTTAGTTGCTCCCATTTTAATAGCTACTGAAAAGCCTTGTATCATTTCATCGATACCGTATCCGATTCCATGTAAACCAATGATTTTTTCTTTCTCACCCAAAGTAACCAATTTCATTTTGCTCGGCTGGCGATGTTTTCCTAGTGCTGTATACATCGGTGTAAAGTTTGAACGATACACTTTTACCTTATCTGCACCAAATTCTTCAATGGCTTTTTCTTCTGAATAGCCGATTGAACCAATGGCAGGATGGCTAAAAATAACTGTTGCAACATCCGTATAATCCATTTTGGTATTTGGCTTATGGTTAAAGAGACGTTCTGATAGCTGACGACCTGCCTTAACCGCAACAGGTGTCAATTCGAGTTTCCCGTTAACATCGCCTAAAGCATAAATGCCTTCAACGCTTGTATTTTCAAACTCATCAGTTCTTATAAATCCCTTGTCGTCAAGTTCAACACCTGTTTTTTCAAGACCGAATCCAGAAATATTAGCTCGTCTGCCAATTGCCCAAATAACCGCATCAATAGTATAATTTTCCCCATTTTTCAATACCAAGGTTAGAGAATCATCATCGTTCTTAATAACTTCTTTTGGAATGGCGTAAGTATGCAAGGTAGGACCACTTGCTGCCATGACGTCAACAAGGGTTTCAACAATTTCTTTATCAAATTTTCGCAAAGGACGATTTTCTCGAACAAAAAGTTGTGTATCAGAGCCCAAGGCGTGTAAAACACCAGCTAATTCAACCGCAATATAACCAGCTCCGACAACAGCAGTTCGTTTTGGAAGCTCGTCTAAAGCAAAAAAATCATCAGAAACCATACCAAACTGCGCTCCAGGAATATCTGGATACAGTGCATGACCACCTGTCGCCACTAAAATATGTGGAGCGGTATAATATTTTCCAGCAGCTTCAACTGTATGAGCATCTACAAAACTAGCGTATTCATAAATACGCTCCACACCATTACTATCAAATCCTCTTTCATAAGAGGTATGAATACGGTCAATGTAAGCTTCGCGATTATTTTTCAAAGTTTTAAAATCAAAACTTGTCTGCTCAAGATGAAAGCCATACTCAGCAGCGTAATTCGCTAACGTTTCCGCAACCTGTGCACCATACCACATCACTTTTTTAGGAACACATCCTAAATTAACGCAGGTACCACCAACTTCTTTACCTTCAAAAAGAAGTACTTTTGCTCCATGCATAGCCGCTCGATTGGCAGAAGCAATTCCACCTGACCCACCACCGATAACAATATAATCGTATTCTTTAACGTCCATGTAATCTCCTTGCCTAGTTTTTAATAAAGTCTAAAATTGCCTCTTCAGACAAAGATGAATCACAAACCACTCTTACATGACCGGCATTTGCGACCAACAAACCAGGGACTGTCGCGACTTTGTAAGTGTTACGAAGCTCCTCTAGTTCAGGAGTCGTATGATCACTATTAATATAGTAAACAACTAATTGGTTTTCTTTAGCAACGTGAGAAAGCTTTGGCTCAAAACGTCGACAGAATGGACATGTCGGACGACCGATGAAAAGAATAAACTCGTCAGCTGTTTGTAATTGCTCTTTGGCAGCTTCTACCGAAATATTTGTGAAATGTTCTGCAAATTTCGTCATAACGATACCTCCAAATATCTTAACCTAATCATATCCTAAGACTAAAAGAATCACAAATGATTAGCTTAAAAAAGAGCCCCAAAAGAAGCTCATTTTATTTGCGAATGAATTCACTGTCTACATCACTGTTATCTGAAAGATAACGCTCAACTGTCATATGCAAATCATATTTGTCACGTAAGGCCGCTAATGTTGTCATCATAGGGGATGCGTGGTGAGCATCAATCGCTTCTTGATTTTCCCAACTATCAATCAATAGTAATGTTTCAGGATCATTTGCGGGGAAGAAATAATTATATCTGAGATTGCCTTTTTCAGCACGAATGGCATCGGCTGTGCCAGATTTTTCCATCTCTTCCATGAATTTTCGAGCATTCCCATTAACGCCTTTGTAATACAAGTTTACTGTAATTGCCATATCATCACCTTTTCCTTTTATGATTATTTAATAAAAACTGTAAGTGTTTTTAATCATTCAACACAAAAAAGCAAGCTCTTTGAGCTAACTTTTGAAATGTCATTAGCCTAAGGCCACATCCATAACCATCATGATGACAAACCCAACCATCAAACCAAGAGTTGCTACATCTGTATTACCATTAGTCTGTGATTCTGGAATCAATTCTTCCACTACAACAAACATCATAGCACCAGCTGCATAAGCAAGGGCATAAGGTATGATTTGTAGCATAATAATCACAAGCGCTGCTCCTAAAACAGCCCCAATTGGTTCAACAATGGCTGACATTGCACCAAGAAAGAAAGCACGAAAACGAGAACTTCCATCAGCTCGAATCGGAATTGACAAAGCAGCCCCTTCAGGAATATTTGTAAACCAATCCCAATAGCGAGTCCCAAAGCACCAATAAGCGCAGCACTAGTCATATTACCAGAAGCAAGAGCCCCAAAAGTTACTCCGACTGCCAAACCTTCTGGAAAATTATGAATCGTTATGGCTAGAAAGAGTAAAGCCGTTTTTGAGAGTTTTTTCTTTGGTTGAATCCCTTCAGCTTCAGAAACATCTTTTCCCAAATGCAAGTGAGGAACCAGTGCGTCAATTAAACGAAGACTAAATGCTCCCAAAAGAAATCCAACTGCTGCCGGTACCCAGGCTAGATTACCATAATCTGCTTTAGCATAAGCAAGGGCTGGGTCAAGCAAGGACCAAAAAGAAGCTGCAATCATGACACCTGCGGCAAATCCCATCATAATATCTAGCAATTTTCGGCTAACTTTAGTAAAGAAAAAAACAACGGCAGATCCAAGAATGGTACATCCCCAAGTAAAAAGGCCTGCTAAAAAGGCTAAAAAGACAACATTTTGTGTCATTATCCAATTCATCATAAACAAATCTCCTTTATCAATATTATCTAATAAAAACGTTTTCTGTAAATTCATTCTTATTTTACCATAGGTGTAAAAGAAAAACCTAGTAAAAATACTAGGTTTGAGATAAATAAGTTTGTATCGTTGATAATTTTGCTTTCGGAACAAACATGACTTTTTGACGATGTGTAAAATCAGGTTCTTCACCATCAATAGTTAACAAAACATAGCCAAGCTTATCACCCATCACCTTAGCAGCGGCATAGTCCCAAGGTTGAATATATGAAAAGTAGGCCATCAATTGTCCTGCCATAACAGCTGCCATACTGATACCAGCACCGCCATAAACACGAACTCCCAAAGTTTGCTCAATCATATCACGAAGCCCATGATAATTATTAGCAAACATGTTTGCATTGCATCCTACCAAGAAACGGTTCAATGGACGATCTTGAAACGGTGGTAATTTTTGATCATTCATATAAACATCAAATTGACCACCACCACTATACAAGGTATCATTCATCACATCATAAATCAAACCAAATTGACCGACTCCATTTTCATAATAAGCAATCATAACAGCAAAATGCGTACCTTGCGCCACAAAATTGACAGTACCATCAATCGGGTCAAGTACCCAGACATTACCATCGGCAATATCGTGATGTACACTATTTTCTTCCGCCAAGATATGGTCACTTGGATAAGCTTGCTTAATTTTGGTGATTAGTAATTCCTGAGTTGCTTTATCTAGATTCGTTACCAAATCATCAAAACGTGTCTTTTCTTCGATTTCAAGACCCTTGATCATATTAGACTTAATAAAGTCACCTGCGTCACGAATAATGTTTTTAGCAAATTGAAACTTATTTTCCAAGGGAAATGTATCCTTTCTCCTTTGCTTTAGCAGCTTTTACAGCTTGATAAGTTGAATAGCTACTACTTTGTTGAAATTCGCGGTCAATTTGTTTTTCCTGTGCTTTACTTTTTACAATTGTCTTAAAGGTTGCATAGCTATCTAATAAATCGCTAACAGCAACTTTCTTTTCATATGCGGCCTCAACCTGATTCAAAAAATGAAGCACTGATGCTATCTCTTCAGTGCTCCAAGACAAATCAAGTGGATAGCTGTAATTTTTCATGCAAAGATGCCCAAACTCTTAAGAAAACAAATCGTTTTCCATAGCTCAACAGACATCGCCCTGTTGAAGAGTTATTCCTTTCTATCCTTCAATTTCTGCCTTTATCGTTGCATCACGCAATTCTTGTTTACGATAATCACGTGGTAAAAATGCACGAATTTCATCTTCATTAAACCCAATTTGCATGCGTTTGTTATCCAAAATGATTGGACGACGAAGCAAACCTGGATTCTTCGCAATTAAATCAATCAACTCTGAAACAGATAACTCGTCAAGATCAATATCTAACTTTTGGAAAACTTTTGAACGAGTTGAGATAATGTCTTCTGTTCCATTCTCTGTGAAGGCCAAAATAGCCATTAATTCATCGCGACTAAGAGGACTGGTAATGATATTGTGTTCTTGAAATTTAACATCGTGTTCATTAAGCCAAGCTCGTGCTTTTCGGCAGCTTGTACAACTTGGTGACAAAAATAAAGTAATCATAAAACCACCTCTCTAATCTTCTTAACTTAATTATACAAAATTTAAAAAAAGTTTTCTATTTTTTCCCCAATTTTGGGCAATTTTTTTATCAGATTTTAGCTGTTCAACCAATTCATCGGCTCCAGCGAACTTAATCATGCCTCGAATTTTATCTAACCAGATAATTTCGACCGTTTCGCCATAGATATCGTTTTCAAAATCAAAAATATTTGCTTCCAGTCGCAAATCTTGACCACCAAATGTCACATTTTTTCCGATACTTGTCATTGAGCGGTAACGTTTTTCTGAAACAATAATGTCCGTCACGTAAACTCCCTCACCTGGAAGATAAACGCGATCTAAAACGGCAAGATTTGCTGTCGGAAATCCAATCGTGCGACCTCTAGCATCACCATGAACAACAATTCCTTGGGTTGAAAACTCGTAACCTAGTAGACGATTTACCTCAGAAACATTCCCTGATAGAATCTCTTGACGAATGCGTGAAGAGCTAATCTTCTCTCCGTTATCTTGAACTTCAGGAACTACAATAACATCACCATCAAAAATTTCTGATAGATGAGCTGCATCTCTTCTATCATGTCCAAACTTATAATCAAAACCAACGACAATAGTTCTTGCTCGCAAAGCTTTGATATAAGTACTCAAAAATTCTTCTGACGACACTTTTGAAAATGCTGATGTAAAATCAACTAAGTAAAGATCATCAACTCCGTACTCAGCAAATTTTTCATAACGTTTTTCTGGTGCCGTTAAATTCAATAATAATTCTGGTGTAAAGCGAGCAAGTGCTAGATGCGGTGATTCATTAAAAGTCAAAACAGTTAAGTCTAGCTGATCGCGTTTGGTAATCGCTCTAGCTTGATCAAACAGAGCTCTGTGCCCTTTATGCAGGCCATCAAAGTAGCCTAATACTAAAACACTGTCTCGAGTACGATTGATATCTCGAGCATCTTTTATATGTTGAATATTCATTTTTTCCATTCCATTATATAAAGACTTTATTTGGTTTGTATTGGTCATCACGTGGAATTAGAATAGCAACAACTTTATCTTGATAGAAAGCAGCTAATTGTTCTTCAGTTCTATCTAAAGCAATTTTACGCCCAAATGAAATCTCTGTAACTTGATTTTCTGTCAAATCTACACGTGGCACATCCATAACGCCATACTCGATTGGCAAAAGAAATGAAAAATCATCTTGCGCAACTTTTTCAGTGATTTCAGACAAAGTTAGTGCATCTTCTAATTGAAGACCTGCTGATGCTTGGCGCTCCAAGTAAGACATATGACTAGCAAAACCAAGCGATTTTCCTAAATCAACTGATAAGGTTCTGATGTATGTTCCTTTACTACAAGCAACTTCAAAGTCAAAATAACAACAATCATCTTTGACAATTAATGGGCTTGTGCGTTTAAAATCATAGATTGTCACATGACGCTTAGGACGTTCAACGTCTTGTCCAGTGCGAGCATATTCGTATAAACGTTTCCCGTCAACCTTAACCGCTGAGTACATTGGTGGAATCTGAGTAATTTCACCTACAAAACTCGCCATAGCTTGGTCAATGGCATCTTCTGTTAGCTCTGTTGAAACTGGAGTCTTCTCAACAACTTCACCACTGGCATCTTCAGTTGTTGTTGAAAATCCTAAGCAAATCTGACCACGATATACTTTTCCAGCTTCTGTCATATATTCAATCACACGTGTTGCTTTTCCGATAGCAATTGGCAAGACACCAACAACGTCAGGATCAAGCGTTCCACCGTGACCAATTTTCTTTTCATGTAAAATTTTACGAAGCTTAAAGACTGCATCATGGCTAGTCATTCCAGCTTCTTTTTTAAGTTAATAATTCCGTTAATCATAATTTCTATTATAACCGTTTTCAGTAAAAAAAGACAAGCTAAAACTTTGCATTGTTTTAACTTGTTTGCGTTTTTTAAATGTCGCGTTTGACATCACTATCAATGTCTAAAAATTCTTGAATGTCTTGCACGTATTCTAGAACACCTTGAAAGTCACCGTTTTCATCACGAACGGCTGCATAGGTGATATGAATGAATTTCTCCATTTTTTCAGATTTAAACCACATAACAACTTTATCGCGTTCGCCAGAGCGAAGTAATTTGAAGACTTTTTTGACTTTATCTAACACTTTTGGTGGGTGGCAAAGTTCAACATTACGTCCAATTTGACTCGGTGTACGCTTAAACACCATTTTTTCTGGAACAGTGTTGTTATTAAAGTATTGGAAAATATCGTCTTTATTAACAAAGCTTATTTCCAAAGGTAGATGATTTAAAATCAGGTTGGCTTGTTCTACTGACAAATACCCGTTACCAAATGGTTGAGTGGTTGTACGATCAACAGCTGGCTTTTCTTTTTTAGGTGTAAAGCTAATGGTGAACTGACCTTCTGGCATATCGATAACTTTCGTCAATAGATTATCATTCAATTCAGCATTAGTTTGACAAGAGTCATCAGAATTAACTGTTGCAGAAGCAGATCCTGGTTTCTCGCTTTCAAATGACTCACGTTTTGGTTGCCATTTAGTGGTTGGCTTAATGATAGCATAGCCGTAAGCATCACTTTCAACAGCAATAGCTAACCAATCATCTTGGGTAAGAGCTTCAAGAAGAATCATCAAGAGAATGGCTTCTTCCTTGAAAATCATTTCTTCAAATTCATGAGCAAAAGTTTCAAAGGCTTGTGACACTTCAGCAATTGATACTTCTGGCAACTTATCAACTGCTGCTTGCGCTTTTTGAAAGAGCTCACGAATATCATCATCAACACCCCACATGACACGTGGCGGAGCATCATGACCATGTTGTTCCATCAACGGGAAAAAGAGTTCTTCTTTACGCTTGTAATGGTTATCAAATTGCCCTAGCAGCCCCATTTGAAATTTTAAACCACGTAATAAATCATCACGAAAATCTGCATTTTCAGGTTTCTCGTAGTTTTCGATAATACGGCGAATGCGAAACATGGCTGAGCGTAAAGCGAGATTTTCTTGCTTAAACACATAAACAGGATGCCCTTCTTGTTCAGCATCTGGAGCATCAACATCTGACACAGCTCCCTTAAAAAGGTTAGCGTGGACATTACACAATCCCATCACATCCTCAAAAGTAATACCTGTCTCATCTCCCATTAACTCATGCTCCATCATTGAAATTTCAAGCGCAGAAACACCTTTAAAGTTTTGATTGAAATCTTCCTGAACAGAGTCAGCATCCGCACCGTGATGCAAACGCAACAAAATATCTTTTAGTACTTCAATACGATTTTCAGTCATTGTTGCCTCCAATCACTTCATAACCGTTAAATTCAAGCACTTTTTGAATTTTATCAAGTGAGACATTAGCCAGTTTTGCTCCTGCTTTTAGAGAAGTCACTTTGCCAACGGTATTTAGCATAGTTACTTGTGCTAAAGGTTTAAAACCTAAATCAACCAAAATAGCTTTAATCTCAGGATGTTCTTTTACAACCTCAGCTACTGGTTTTGTTAAATCTATAATATTGTTCATTATAATAACCTCTTTTATTAGGGATAGGTTCATTATAGCACAAGAATTTTAAACTGACTTCATCTGTCATAAAAGCTGACATCATTTTTAATCTTTTAAGGCTTCAAATTTTGCTCGCATTGTTGGATTTTTTCGGGTTAATTTTTTGACTGAAACGTCGTCAAGTTTATTATTAGCAAGTCGAAGTTGGTTTTCGCTTGTCGTTAAGAAACGCTTCACTTCTTCCATACGACGGATTGATTTGTCAATTTCATCAATGGCTTTTTTGAAGTTATTACTTGCTGAATTATAGTTTTTCGCAAAGGCATTTTTAAAGGTTTCAAGGTCATCTTCAAAATGTGTAATATCGATATTCTGTTCACGAACCAAGGCTAATTCTTGTTTGTACTTAAGAGAATTAAGCGCAGCATTTCGCAAAATACCAATCAATTGGATGAATAATTGCGGACGAACCACGTACATCTTTTCATATTCATGGCTAACATCGACAATTCCTGTGTTGAAGTAATCATTGTCAGCTTCTAACATGGTAACTAGGACCGCATACTCACAATTTTTTTCACGTCGATCTTTATCTAATTCTTTGTAAAAATCTTTGTTTTTGTGTTTAGTTTTTGTCTCAGCGGCTTCGTTTTTCATCTCAAACATGATAGATAGTATTTCAATACCATTTTCATCAGTTTCACGATAAATGAAGTCCCCTTTTGACCCACGGCTTGATACTTCGTTATCTTTACCGAAGGTTGCATTGGGAAAAGCATAAGCACGAACTTTATTAAATTCTGTTTCAGCATAAACTTCTAAGCTTTCGCCGATTGCCTTAGTTGATTGCTGAGCTTTGAAGTTTTTGTAGAATTCAACTTGTTCATTGGCAGCTTTCAATTGAGCTTCGTAATCTCTTTTAACAGATGCAAGAGATAATTCAGCTTCTTTTTCTTGGAGGGCTAATTTTGACTTAACATCATCACGTTCTTTTTCAACGCTAGCAACTGCTTCTACCAGACTTGTTTTATTTTCAAGTGATAAATATTCGAGTTGATTTTTAAGCTCAGCTACTTCTTTATCTTTTTCTGTTAAAGCTTTTGTTAGTTCCAAATCTTTATTTGATTGGAAATTTTCCAAGCTAGATTTTAACTTGAGAATTTCTTGGTCTTTCTTAGCCAGTTGGCGTTGATTGTCAAGCTCTAAACTTTGTTTTAGCTGCTCTAATTGCGTAGTTAAATCTGCAATTTCTTTATCTTTAGCACTAGCTTGAACTTGCAAATCATTTTTTGATTTTTCTTCTAAAAGTGCCTTTTCTTTTTCTAAACGCTCATGAATTTCTTTGTCGAATTCGCTACTTCTGACTTGAGCTAGCAATTGACTGTATTCTGTTTCATTAATGGTAAAGACTGTTCCACAATGGGGACACTTAATGTTATTCATAATTTCCTCGCTTGATTTTATAATTACTCCTATTATAACAAAAAGAAGTCTCGAGGACTTCTTTTATATATCTAGAATAGGTTCTTTGCAACATCATCACGAATATGTTGCCATTCTTGTTGAGCACGTAACATTTTACGCTTGTAATCTTTCAAACCTTGTTCATATCGTTGAATTAGAAAAGCTTGTTTGAGTGGTTGAAGTTTTGGTATTTGAATACTAACAATTTTTTTCGTATTCAAATTCATTACATTTTTTCCGGTATTAGTTGTTTCAAGAAGTTCTTGACCTAACTCAGATTCTAAAAATAATTTGATATAAGTTCCTGAAATATCAGCGATCGGTCTTAAAACAGTAATGTTGGCACAGGCAATGATTACCCTATCTTGATCATGAAAAACAGCGACTTTCTTAACTGTTCCCTTTGAGGCAATTAAAACATCTCCATCTTCTAAAAGGTAACGTGAAACACTCTCTTGTTCAGCATCAATCTTTTTCAAATGGTCGTAATCAATGCCAGTCTCAGTCATATCACTTAAGTTAACAACCGATACATTTCCTGTATCTCCTAATTTTGAAACGGCCTTTCCTTTAAAATGTTCTGTCACGTCACTTAAAGAAACTTTGGTAATCGGATTTGCTTCATATTTCTCAATCAATTCACTCATAGCTATCTCTCCTTACATGTTAGTATTATAATACTAATCTGAACATTAAACAAGTTAAAAGAGCAGTATGACTACTGCTCCCTACTATTTATTCGAAATCTATCAAGAAATCAATCGACTGATTTCAACGCTTCTAGCATATCAACTGTCTTAAGAATATGATTAACAAGCCAACCTAACAAGAATAGTATGCCAATAACAACGATAATTGGAATGATGTAAATTGATAAGCTAACTTCAGTCCCAAACTTAATTGAATCTGAACCAATCATATTCATAATCAGTTGATGTAAGTATTTTCCACTAATCAATCCTACTACAATACCAATTAATGATAAGCTAATGGTTTCACGATAAATGTACATGGTCACTTCATTATCATAAAATCCAAGAACCTTAATCGTTGATAATTCTCGAATACGTTCAGCCACATTAATATTAGTCAAATTATAGAGAATAACTACAGCAAGTAAAATAGATATGATGATTAGAATCGTCATTGCGCCATTAAGAGATACAACGACTGAGTTAACATTCTTAATCAGTGAAGTATTTTGACCGACAGCTGATACACTATCCATGGCTAATAATCTTGTAGACAGATCTTCAATGTTCTTACTAGAGTGATTTTTAAGCGTAACAAGGTAAGCATTATCTTTAACCCCTTCATCAAAGAGTTTTTCATAAGCTTTTTGTGACATAAAGAGATAGTGACCAACATTCATTTCAGCAATTGCAGAAACTTTAAGAGAATGCTTATTCCCATTTTGATCTTTAAAATCAAATGAATCACCAGCTTTTACATGATATAAGTCAGCTAATTTTTCTGATAGGACAACACCATCATCTGTTAAGGTCAAGTCTTGTGCTGTTTTAGCATCTTTCAAATGAATAAAGTCACCAAAACTTTTACCTTGACTAACCAAAATTGAAATGTCTTGTTTATCAGTCAATCCAGAGATACTTTCTGTAACATGTGATAAATATATGCTTTGGTATTTGGATACTTTTTTAGAATCTAAAACAGACATCAAGTCTTTTTGACTACTATCGCCATTGGTTACCACAATCATGTCATATGGCATTAAACGTGAAAATTGATTATCAATAATTTTTCCTAAAGAAGATTGAATGCCTAGTCCAGCAAATAAAAGGGCAACCGATCCAGCAACGCCAAATATGGTCATCAGCATACGTTGTTTGTATCGAAAAATATTTCGAGCAGTGACTTTATGTGCAAATGATAAACGACGCCAGATAAAATCAATACGCTCTAAGAAAATTTTTGAACCTTTAACTGGTGGTTTTGGCAACAAAAGCTGAGAAGGTTTCTCACTAAGCTCTTTTCTAGCAATAATAAAGGCTGGTAAAACCGCACTAACAAGAGCAAATACAATTGCAATCAACGTATACGACCAATAGAAATAATAAGTCGTACTTCCTAAAGTCGTATCACCTGTAACAATCTCAGCAATGATTCGTGACAAAATGCAATGCCCCGCAAAAATTCCCAAGATGGTCCCTGTCATGCTAGCAACAAAACCATAGATAACAAATTTCATAATAACGTCACTATTGCTGTAACCAAGAGCTTTTAACACTCCTGAATTAGTGCGTTCTTCATCAACAAATCGCGTCATTGTTGTGAAAGTCACCAAAGCTGCGACCACATACAACACAATGGGAAAGACATTGCCGATGCTACCAATACTTGAGGTACTAGAAGCATAAGTCTGGTAACCTCCTCCACCAGGGAAACTTGAGCGAGTATACGTTGCATAAGTCGGCTCTTTCATAGCATCAAGATTAAACTTTAGACGTCATCAAAGTTGCTTTTCACTCTCAGTAATTTGAGCTTGGGCTTGATTAATGGAGTCTTGTGCTGCTAATTGTTGCTCATTTGGTAATTGAGTGAGCGTAGCTTTTTGGGCTTCCAGTTGAGATTTAGCTGCATCGACCTTTGCTTGATTAGCATCAATTGAGGTTTGCGTTTCTGATTTTAATTGTACTAGACGTTGACTAGGATTATCAGAAAGCAAATCCTCTAGGACTTTTTCTTTTTTAGCTATTTTTTTCTTATAAGTCTCTGAAAACGGATTTAAATTTTTAAATCGTTATAACGAATTCTAGCAATCGTGTAAAAATCACTGTCAAAGGCTGATTCTGGAACGACGGCATAGTATTTCAATACTCCGTTTCCAGCACTTGATGTCCCAATGCTAGATTTTGAAAGAATCTCTGAGGAATTGACAAAGCCAACAACCTTGAATGTCGTTTTTTTCAAAATACCTTGTTCGTCAGATTGTGTAAAGCTAATCTCATCACCAAGGTGGTATTTCTTTTGCATGGTTGATGCTAAGGCAATTTCATCAGAAGTCTTGGGATAGGCACCTGAGACTATCTCATATTTTGAAATGCGTTTGCTATTTGAAAACACACGAATAGCATCATCGGTATTTTTAATTGTTACGTCTGTTAAATAACCATAGTCAATTGTACTATTTTTAATCCTAGTCAGTTCTTTTGGTCATCATCACTAAAACCATAGCTTGCAATGACTGACAGGTCCGTGGTATTGTGCTTTTTCAGATAAATACTTGTTGTTCTTTGCATATCAGGACCAGTTACTTTCAAGGCGATAAAAGCAAAAGCTCCAAGCATCATCAAAAGCATAATGGATAAAAAACGACCTTTTGAACTTACGATTGATTTTCTGATATCTTTCCAATAAGTCTTTTTTGACATAGCCACCACCTCAATATTCTAGTGTTTCAATATCTTGAGGATGCTCATTAACTTCGATACTGCTTACCGTAGCATCGTGCATGTGAATCACACGATCAGCAATTGGGGCAAGAGCTGAATTATGCGTAACTATAATAACAGTCGACCCCTTATGACGTGACATATCTTGCAAAATTTTTAAGACTTGTTTTCCGGTTTGATAATCAAGGGCACCAGTCGGCTCATCGCAAAGCAATAATTTGGGATTTTTGGCTACCGCACGCGCAATTGACACCCGTTGTTGTTCTCCACCTGACAATTGAGCTGGAAAGTTATTAAGACGTTTTCCAAGTCCCACATCAATCAAAGTCTGCTTAGCATCTCTTGCATCGCTGACAATTTCTGATGCTAGCTCCACATTTTCTTTGGCGGTCAAATTAGGTACCAAATTGTAAAATTGGAAAACAAAACCAACATCATTTCGACGATAGGTTGTCAACTCCTTTTGACTGTAATTAGCAATATCAACCCCGTCAATCAAAACTTGCCCTTCATCGTTCGTGTCCATACCACCGAGAATATTTAAGACAGTTGATTTTCCAGCTCCTGATGCCCCTAAAATAATGACCAATTCTCCTTTTTCAATGGCAAAATTAATATCATTATTAGCAATAATCTCTGTATCACCAGTTTGATAACGTTTATAAGAATGCTTCATTTCAATATATGCCATGCGAGTCACCTCTTTAAAGTCTTATTTGAACAACATGTTGATTTAATTCGAGGTTTATTATATAATTTGCACGAAGATTAAACAAGGACAAAAATAGACATTCTGTTCATTTAAGAAATTAATAAAAGGATTTTACTCATTATGAAAAAACGTCATACTGAAACTGAAAATTACCTCAAGCAAGCCCTTGCGAAATTGCTGTTGGAGAAGAATTTTGAAGAGGTTACAGTGTCTGATTTGACACGAACCGCGGGAATAAACCGCGGAACATTTTACCTGCACTATGTTGATAAATACGATATGGCAGATCAGTTCAAAAATGATACTCTGGATGATTTATTTCATATTTTAAGTGATGAAAGCATTTATACCGACACACGTGCAGTTCTTTTTAGAACATTAACCTATGTTAAAGAAAATTTTGAATTTATCTATGCCATTTCAAAATCAGCTTATGTTGATTTTCCAAAAACAATCAAGGACTTTGTCTATGAATTTCTTCTGACTGTTCCTGAATTCAAGGAAACAATCACTGCCTACTACGATATTCCCTACCAGTACGCCTTGGAAGTATATTTGTCAAGCATTGAAAGCATCATTTCGCTCTGGGTAGCCAATGGTGGCAAAGAAAGCACCGAAGAAATCACAGACATTATCCTAAAAGTCGCCGCACTAGAAAAAATGATTTGAAAACATGAAAACTCACTTAGTTATTTAAGTGAGTTTTTGACATTTATAGTGCTTTTACGGCTTCAATGGCGGCTTGATAGTTTGGTTCGGAATTGACGTTTTCAAGGTATTCAGCGTAAACAAGCTTATTATCCTCATCTAAAACCAGTACAGCACGCGCTAACAGATGCCATTCTGCCATCAAAAGACCATAAGTCTTCCCAAATTCATTGTCATAGTAATCAGACAACATAACCGCTTGCTCAAGACCTTCAACACCACACCAGCGTGCTTGAGCAAATGGCAAGTCTGCTGAAATCGTAATTACCACGGTATCAGACATAGCTGAAAGTTCTTTATTAAACGTACGTGTCTGTGTTGAACAAATCCCTGTATCAATTGATGGCACAACGCTAATTACTTTTTTCTTTCCAGCAAAATCAGACAAGCTTTTAATACTTAAATCAGATGCTCGCAATGAAAAATCTGGTGCTGTTTCACCAATTTTTAGTTGTTTACCAATTAAAGTTACGGGATTTCCAAGAAAAGTTGTCATCGTTTATTCCTTCCATTTATGAGAGTTTTTGTGTTATTTGCAATAAAAGAAAGCCTTTTACTCTCCTTTCATTTTACCGAAAAATCTCTTTTTAAACCAAGAATATGCTTGAAAGTTAAAGATACTTGCTTGCCTCTCTAACTGAAAGTGGTGATAAGTGTTCTTTGTTTGTCATGATAAACGGTCTAACCCAAGCAGCGTTAGTTTTTGACAAATCACGTAATGCTCAAACTATGGCTATATTGATAAAAAAATCCTTTGAACCAACATTCCTCAGAAGAATCTCTTGGAGTAAATCAACCTTAGTCTGTTCTTTTCTACCAAGCTGATGAAGAATAGCTAGTCTACGCAGCCAGATATTATCATCATGTGCCCATGCTTTCATCACCTTATCAACTCTCTCATCTGTTAATCCAATGCGACCAATAACAACGGCTAGAATTCCAATACTATCCCACCACTGTTTGCTTTTTGCAAAATATTCAAGCTTTTCAATATCATCATAAGTCAGAAATCTTTGCTTGGAAGCTTGACACCACACGATTATTTTTCTCAAAAATTAATTAGACTATTGCTAAAAATTAGTGCAGTAATTTTCTTTCTTGTCGGTCTTTCAAATCTTATCCACTTCCCCTAAATTATCGGTATTTTACTACTAGCATTTGCTAGTTATTTAGTTGGAAAAGTCAATCCTAAAATTAATTCTCAATTATTAAGTAATCTTCCAGCTAATACCTTGGCACAAACAAATAATTTTCTAACCTTTTTATTTACCTTGTCACTTCCTGTCGGAACAATATTATTTAGTAGTTTGTCTTCGTGGAATATCACATCCACTTGGATTACATTTCTAGCTTCAACTGTTGCTGTCTTTAAATTGTCAACTCCTACTGAAACTGTTGCTGATTGAGAATTTTAAAAAAAGAAATCCAAGTTTTCCTTGGATTTCTTTTGGTATTACTTCTCTTATTATTTCTTCTCAATTGGTGCAACGCTGGCTAGTAGTTTTTTAAGTCCAACTTCGGGGAAATTGATTTTTAGTTCTTGAGTTTTTCCTGAGCCCGTAACTGCAAGAACAGTTCCTTCACCCCATTTTCTGTGGTGAGCAATATCTCCGATTTGCCAGTCGACAGCTTCTTTTGAAGCGCCAGAGGCTTGACCAAAAGGTACTCCTTTGACGGCTTTTGAATATAGCTGCACTCCACGTGATGTCGGTTGAACTTTCGCTTTGCGAGCTTGAAGAGCTTGTTGGAGACTCATCCCCTTACCAAAACTCATTGATTGGTCGCTGCTATTGCTATAGCAAACACCAAATGAAGAATTAGCAGGTCGAGCCAATCCTTGGTATTGCAATAACTCATCATCAATTTCACGGATGAAGCGAGATGGACGGTTATAACTTGTTTTACCAAACAAGGTACGTGCATTGGCATTTGTCACAAAGAGCAATTGCTCAGCACGCGTAATACCAACATATGCCAAACGGCGTTCTTCTTCTAATTCATCTTGATCTTCAGCAGCTCGAGAAAGTGGGAAGACTCCTTCTTCCATACCAATCAAGAAGACAATTGGAAATTCCAAACCTTTGGCAGCGTGCAAGGTCATCAAAGTCACTTCTGCTGTTTCAACATCACCATCATCAGTATCTGCAATCAAAGCCAAATCATTCAAGAAACGACTTAGTTTGTCAATACCAGATTCATCTTCTGGGGCATCGTCTTGATTTTCATCAAAGTTTTTCGTAACAGTCAAGAATTCTTCGATATTTTCGATACGTGCTTGGCTTTCAAGTGTATTTTGCACACGAAGGGCATCAAGATAACCTGTCTTATCAAGAACAGTTTCTACCAATTCAGTAACACTGTATTTGTCCAAATCAGCACGAAGATTCATAAGAAGATTAGCCAAATCCCAAACGGCTTGTGCTGCTTTTCCTTTGACACCTGAAAGCATAATGTTAGCTGATGCATCAAGCAAACTCATGTTTTGAAGATTAGCAAAGTCACGGATTTTCTCAAGCGTACCAGGACCGACACCGCGTTTCGGTTCGTTGACAATTCGTTCATAACTAATGTTATCGGCAGTATTTGCAATAACATTCAAGTATGAAATCACGTCACGAATTTCCTTACGGCTGTAGAATTTTGTTCCACCAACCATAGTATAAGGAATATTTGATTTCAGCAAAGCTTCTTCAATAGTACGTGATTGGGCATTTGTACGGTAAAGTACTGCAAAATCTTTGAAGTTTTTCCCTTGTTCACGGACAATATTGTCAATCGTTGAAGCAACAAAAACAGCTTCTTCACGTTCGTCACGCCCACGATAGTAAACGATTTGTTCCCCATCAGTATTTTGTGTCCAAAGTTTTTTCGGACGACGATTACGGTTGTTATTGATAACGTCATTAGCTGCTTGCAAAATTTTCTTAGTGGAACGATAGTTTTCTTCCAACATAACAACCTTGGCTTCGGGATAATCTTTCTCAAAATCAAGGATATTTTGCATATCAGCCCCACGCCAACCATAGATAGATTGGTCAGCATCACCGACGACACAGATATTTTTAAAACGAGATGCTAAAAGTTTCACCAACTGATACTGAGCATGGTTAGTATCTTGATACTCATCTACGTGAATATATTGGTAGCGTTGTTGGTAATAAGCCAAAACATCTGGATTTTGGTCAAACAAACGAAGCGTCAACATGATAAGGTCATCAAAGTCCATAGCTTCGCTTTGACGAAGTTCAGCTTGATAAGCTTTATAACATTTGGCAACAATTTGTGTGTACATGTCACCAGCTTGGTTCTCATATGCAACCTCATCAAGCAAATCATTCTTGGCATTTGAAATGGTTCCAAGGATGGCACGTTCATTCCATTTTTTAGGATCAATGTTGAGGTTCTTTAAAATACGTTTCATGAGCGTGCGTTGCTCACCTGGGTCCACAATTGTAAAGTTACGGTTGTAGCCAATATGGTCAGCGTCACGACGCAAAATGCGCACACACATGCTGTGGAAGGTAGCAATCAACGTATCAGCCGTTGCTGGATTCAAGGCCATGGCACGTTCACGCATTTCACGCGCAGCTTTATTGGTGAAGGTAATCGCTAAAATATTCCACGGATTTACAAATTTTTCATCAATCAAATAGGCAATGCGGTGTGTTAACACGCGAGTCTTCCCAGAGCCCGCACCTGCCATAATCAAAAGCGGACCTTCTGTCGTCTTAACAGCTTCAGCCTGCCTATCATTCATACCATTTAATAAAGGATTCATTGTATAAAAGACCACGGAGGTTCTGCCATCAGCTCCCATCAGCCAAGAAAACCATCCGAGATTTATTCCTCTCTATATTAATTATTTTATTAAAATCAATGCTTTTCTATTGTACCATTTTTTAAAGAAATAATGTTGACTGGTTTCACTTTGTTTGACAAATCTTCAAGAAATACGAATGAATGCTGTCACTCTTATCAACTTCAGGATGAAAAGAAAGTCCGATTTGATTGCGATAACGAGCAGCGATGATTTTGCCCTGATGTTTTGACAAAATCTCAACTTCATCTTCTACCTCACTGATGCATGGTGCTCTGATAAAAGTCGCTGGTACTTGACCGAAATCCGCAAAATCAAACGCCGTCGTAAAGCTTCCTAATTGTCTACCGTAGGCATTGCGCTTAACGGTGACTGGCAACGTTGCTAAATAATGCTTTTCCTGATTTTTCACATTTTCAGCTAGTAAAATCAAGCCAGCGCAAGTCGCAAGAACTGGCAAGTCTTGCTGAATCTTTTCTCGCAAGGGTTCTAAAATCCCCAAGTCAGATAATGGTTTTCCTTGTACCGTTGATTCACCACCTGGAAGCACCAAACCGTCTAGCGGATTTTCCAAATCTTTTAGCTGCCGAATCTCAATTGTCTGTGCACCTAATGAGACTAACTTTGCTTTATGCTCTGCAAAATCCCCTTGTAGAGCAATTGAATTTCTTCTTCGTTAATGCCGATCATGGCTTCGCCGAGATTTTCTGATCACTTGGCAAGTAATTTCTTATCTTGATAATTTGTCACAGCTTGAACGATAGCACGCGTACGTTTTTCAGGGTCACCTGATTTAAAAATACCAGAGCCAACAAAAACACCTTCTGCACCAAGTTGCATCACCAACGCAGCATCTGCTGGCGTAGCCACACCACCTGCCGCTAACAAAACAACTGGTAATTTTCCAGCCTCATGAACTTCTTTGACTAAATCATAAGGAACTTGCAATTCTTTTGCTGCCTGATAGAGTTCATCCGAACGACGAACTTTAAGACGAACGATTTCTTTTTTCAATGAACGTAAGTGTCGAACCGCTTGGATGACATCACCAGTACCTGGTTCCCCTTTTGAGCGAATCATGCTAGCCCCTTCTGCAATGCGACGAAGAACTTCACCAAGGTTTTTAGCCCCACAGACAAAGGGCACATCAAATTGAGTCTTGTCAATATGATGAAGGTCATCAGCAGGTGATAGCACTTCACTCTCATCAATGTAATCAATCTCAATAGCCTCAAGAATCTGAGCTTCAACAAAATGTCCAATACGAACCTTGGCCATAACTGGAATGGAAACCGCAGCTCAGATATCAGCGGGAATTCTTTCTAGTGCCATAACGGCACAGGCGCCTGCTGCTTCAGCGATTCTTACTTGTTCAGGAGTGGTTACATCCATAATCACTCCACCTTTGAGCATTTGAGTTAATTGCTTGTTAAGTTGATAACGTTGGTCTGCCATAAAACACCTCATTTACATTTTTATTGCTTTTCATTATAATAAAAACTGACATGGTATCAAGCGTCACTTAAAACTTTTTTATAGGGTCAGATTGGAGATACTATGCTTACATATTCATTGGATAAAAAGGGTGCTATTCCCCTTTACGAACAACTTTATCGTGCAATCAAAAAAGATATTACCATTGGGATTTTAAAAGCTGGAGAAAAATTACTATCAAAACGTTACCTTGCCAAACGCCTTGGCATATCTATCGTTACGGTTGAAACCAGCTATCAACAATTAAAAGCTGAAGGCTATATTTACAGTCAAGCTAAAAAAGGATTCTTCGTTTCAGAAATCAATCCACATCATCCGCCCGTTGAAAAAAATATAAGGTTACTTTCAAATCCAGAAAGCAGGCCAGATGAAGCCAAAACTTATTTACGACTTAGTAATAACCAGACCAATTCCGAAACCTTTCCATTTGCTACGTGATCAAAATTGTTCATCAAGTTCTTAATAACTGCCAAGATGAGCTTGTTCACCCCTCATCAAGTAAAGGTGTTCTACTACTAAGGCAAGCTATCGCTAAACACCTAAATGACTATCGCGGAATGGCTGTCGACCCACGCCAAATTATCATCGGTGCAGGAACCGAGTATTTGTATACTATTCTCATTCAATTGCTTGGGATTGATAAAACTGTCGCATTTGAGGAGCCAAGTTATTCAAAAATCGGTAAAATTTATCAGCAATTTCACATCGATTTTTTTGTAATTTATATTTTTTCCAAACGATTCAAAAAATACTATTGACAGAGTTCGGTTCTTGCTTTAATATAGTATTCAAATCAAATAGCAAACCGAATGATGTCATTCAGGAGAAGAAAGCTTGCCTTTCGCCGAAGGAGTTACGCTCTCAGGTGTCATAGACAGGACTGGGTGATGGACGGACTTCTGGAGAGACCTAGTCATTTTTAATGACACTAGTGACCTTTCATTAGTATGTTTTTAAGGACTGAGTATTGTAATACTAACATGAAAGAACTAGACAGGCGCCGAAGGGGCAAGGCTAGACACACAGCTAGCTCAAACTCTCAGGCAAAAGGACAGAAGATAAGAATCGATTAACAGGTAAGGTGTATTATCTTTGTCAGTCTTCTTATCACTTTTCAGGAGTTATCACTACGATAACTCCTTTTTCTATTCTAACTGTCATCATAGGACGCTATGTTTTATAGGAGACTTATTCGTATATGCTAAACTTTTTTACAATGCTAGATGATATGGTCTGGGGTGCCCCACTGCTTATTCTGTTGGTGGGGACAGGGATTTATTTAACTGTTCGGCTTGGCTTACTCCAGGTTTTAAAATTACCTAAAGCCTTTAAATTAATTTTCGCAGACGACAAAGGTCAAGGGGATATTTCTAGTTTTGCCGCTCTTGCTACTGCTCTTGCAGCAACAGTAGGTACTGGTAACATCGTTGGTGTAGCAACAGCTATCAAAGCTGGTGGTCCTGGAGCCCTATTTTGGATGTGGATTGCTGCTTTCTTTGGAATGGCAACAAAATACTCTGAAGGACTTCTTGCCATCAAATACCGCACACGCGATGATAACGGCGAAGTTTCTGGTGGACCAATGTACTATATCTTAAATGGTATGGGTAAACGCTGGAAACCACTTGCCATTTTCTTTGCTGTCGCTGGTATCCTTGTTGCTTACTTTGGTATTGGTACTTTCTCACAAGTTAACTCAATTGCTTCATCACTTGAAAATTCATTTGGCTTAGCGCCACAGATTGTAAGTATTGTTGTTGCTGTAATTGTTGCCATCATTATCTTCGGTGGAATCAAATCAATTTCAAAAGTTGCCGAGAAAGTTGTTCCTTTCATGGCGATTATCTACATCCTTGCAACTTTAGCTGTCATATTTACAAACTTCGATCAAATTCTTCCAGCATTTGGTCAAATCTTCACTGGTGCTTTTACTGGTACGGCTGCTGTCGGTGGTTTTGCTGGTGCCGTTGTTAAAGAAGCCATCCAAAAAGGTATCGCGCGTGGGGTCTTCTCAAATGAATCTGGTCTAGGTTCAGCTCCGATTGCTGCTGCCGCTGCTAAAACAGAAGAACCTGTTGAACAAGGTCTTGTCTCAATGACTGGTACTTTTATTGATACGATTATCATTTGTACTTTGACTGGTCTTTCAATCATCGTTACTGAGAAATGGACTGTATCTGGTCTAGAAGGTGCCCCTCTGACTCAAGCAGCATTCTCATCTCTCTTTGGAACTCCTGGTGCTCTTGCTTTAACTTTCTGTCTTGTTTTATTTGCCTTTACGACAATTCTTGGTTGGTCTTACTACGGTGAACGCTGCTTTGAATTCCTTTTCGGAACAAAACACATCAAACTTTATCGCGTTATTTTTGTCATCATGGTTGCTCTTGGTGGATTCTTAAAACTTGAGCTTATCTGGATTATTGCTGATATCGTTAATGGTCTTATGGCTCTACCAAACCTTATCGCTCTACTTGCTCTGTCACCGGTTATTATCCGTGAAACAAAAAATTATTTTTCTCGCATGAAATAAAGCAAACACTCCTGAACGATTTCAGGAGTGTTTTTTAATGTGATTCTAGGTATTGTTCAGTCACTTGAAAAACACCTGATTTAGCATTCGATGGTGCTATAAAGTTTGCAGCAGCTTTTACTGCCTCGCTAGCATTTTCCATCACATAAGAATATTTCGCTAAGCGTAACATAGCGATATCGTTATCGCCGTCTCCAAATGTCATGACTTGTTCAGCTGAAATGCCTTTTAATGCCATCAGTTCTTTTATCCCTAGCGCTTTGTCAATACCAGGTAAAACCACATAAATAGCCCCAAATCCACTAGCCATTGGCACTAAATCAGGAAATTCTCTTTTGAAATCTCGGCTAACTTCTTCAAATAAATCCATAGGAAGTTGCATGGTGATTTTATTAATCTTTTCTTGCGGTAAGTCAAGCATACTATCAAGTAAAATCACATTCGGAAAGCTGGCATTATAATACTTTAAGTGTTTTGGATTGCCTAGATTCTGGCAGCTATAAGCTTCTTTTGTCATGCACGAATGCTCGGGCGATGAGATCACGATATGATAGTCATCAAAATGATTCTCATAATATTTTAAAAAGTGCTGCAGTTGCTGCGCGCTTAGATTTTTCAGGTAAATCGTCTGGTCCTTAACAAGTAAATGACTACCATTACCAACAACATAAGCCAAACGATTGGCCAAATTTCCAAACACAATCTTCATTCGAGAGATTTGATTACCTGTCGCTACAACTGTGATGAGCTATAAAGTACCGTTGCTGTCATTCCCCAACGTTGTGCTACAATCACGACACCTCGTCCAGTTGTTCCAGCATCACCACGATTGAATTCGACCGTATTGTTGTAAAGATAAGTACAGACAGTTGTCGGCAAAATTTCCGTTCCTGTTAATGATGAAACAACCATAGCGACACTAGTTGGTAGGGCACAGGCTGTTGAAGCCATTCTATAACCTCCAAAAGTAATATTTTCCCAGCGTCCATTACGCTGATTGTAATAAGGTGTATTGAAATTTGAAAAGGCAACACTTTTCTGAACAATTTTTATAAAGTGCTTTTTAAGCGATAATTCGTTTGGTCATGGGAGTTTGGTAGTTAAGACTACCATGAATGCGATGATAGTTCCACCAATGGACATAATCTTTCGTTTTGAGGGCTAATTCTTTTAACGACTGAAAGGTTTCTTGGTTGATAAACTCCAGTTTGAGGGAATGATAGGTACTTTCAGCGACGGCATTATCATAGGGACAACCAGCTTGACTGAGGGAACGAGTGATTCCAAAAGCTTCAAGCATCTCATCAATCAGCTGATTGTCAAACTCCTTGCCACGATCAGAATGGAACAACTTGACCTTGGTTAGTGCATAAGGGATGCTTTGAATGGCTTGTTTAACGAGCTCCGCAGTATTGTGCCAGCCAACGGACAACCCTATGATTTCACGATTAAAGAGGTCAATGATAAGACAGACGTAAGCCCAGCGCCTATCCACACGGACGTAAGTCAAGTCGGTCACCAGGGCTTCCAGTGGTCTTTCTTGGTCGAATTGCCTGTCTAGGCGGTTTGGAATAGGAGATTCGTTCTTCCCTCTAGAATGCGGTTTGAAGGCTGCTTTTTGATAAACGGATACCAAGTTTAGGCGCTTCATGATGCGACGAATCCGACGGCGAGAGAGTATGATGCCGTCCTTTTCTAAGCATTTCTTGATTTTTCTAGCCCCATATCTGGACTTGCTCTCAAGGAAAATATAGGTGATTTTATCCTCGAGATCAGCCTCTGACACAGGATCTACAGCTTGGTAGTAGTAACTTGAGCGCGGGATGTTCAGCCAACGACACATAGCTTGAAATGCTGTATTTACTACTTGTTGGCAGTGATTACTTGTCTTTTCGTGTCCATAATCACTGCCGCTTTGCTTTAGGGTGTCTAATTGCATTTCGAGTTCTTTATTGCGTTTTCTGAGTTGAATTCAGTTCCCGTTGTTCATCTGTCATATTATCAACTAGACTTTGAAGGAACCCGTTAGTTTGGCTTGT